>JAEEGL014020183.1_pt1 | contig 119182 bp, 188 predicted proteins | sample 9134231 | NCBI WGS metagenome assembly JAEEGL01 (sample SAMN16246548, study PRJNA631951) | gut metagenome | biome: gut microbiome; feature: rumen; material: fiber-attached | host: Bos | place: Iran: Karaj | collected 2018-10
ATTGTTACTCATAAAAATAATTGGACAAATAATACTAGGAACTTATTAGATGCACTAAATTGGATTCAAGAAACTTAGATTGGAGAATTTTTAGATGAAAATACAGTTCCAAATGCTGATACTGTAACTGAAGCATTAAATATTATTTTTGCTGAAGCTGAAGATAATAGAGATAGAATTGGTTATGATAGAGTTAATGATGAATGGATTGCTTTAACTACTGATAATCATTCAAATCTTACTGAAGCTATAAATGAAGTTGATGAACATACTAATGCTTTAGCTGATATTGTACAAGTTCATGAAAATTGGGACTCTGTTAATAGGGTTACATACTATACTAATCCTAATTTAAATAATATTACAAAAAATAGACTTCGTTTAGGATAGTTAAATAAAGATAATATTACTATTGTTGAAGCTATTAATGAATTACAAACTGAAATAGGTAACTTATCTAGCAGTAGATCTGGAGATTAGACTTATTAGTTATCAACAGATGCTAAAGATTCATTAGTAAAAGCTGTTAATGAAGTTGATTTACATGCTGATAATAATGCTGCTGTTTTAGGAGCTACCTATACAGTAAATGCAGCTGGAGAAAAGAATAGTAACATAACTAATCTTGAAACTACAGATAAAACAAGTATTGTAGCAGCTATTAATGAATTAGATGCTAGAGTTGGCGAATTAGATGGTCTTGATACTGATGATCAAGATAGTATAGTAGAATCTATTAATGAAGTTATAAAAGAATAGCCATTTGTTTATTAGGATACAGATGATCCAGATAGTGGTGTTATATTAAAAGATTAGAGCCAAAATCAATCTAGAACTAATACTGCTGGAGACTTTTCTTTAGCATTAGGAACTAATAATGATGTAGCTGCTTATTCTCTCTCTAATGGTTCATTTAATACTTCTTATGGTGATAACACTTTCATAAGTGGTGAAGGCAATATTTCTAGAAAGAAATTTAACTTAGTTTCTGGTGAAGATAATACTAATGATGGAAATTATAATTTAGTTAATGGTTCAGGAAATACCGTAACTGGAAATAATAATATAGTTAGTGGAACTGATAATAATGTTACTGTTACTAATTCTGTAATTTTAGGTGCTAATGTTCAAGCTCCTACTTCTGATGATCTTGTAGCAATGGGAGATACAATCTCAGTTATACAAAATGCTGATGACATTGTTGCTTTAGGTAAAAACTTAGAAGTAAATGGAAGTGAAGCTATAACATTAGGTGTCGATAATATAGTATCTGAAGAATCTGTTGCTATTGGACATGGAAATGAAACTGAGGGTCCTGGTAATGTAGCAGTTGGTGATAACAATTATATAGGTTGTGAAGATTCTTATACTTTTGGTAGAGGAAATAATATTAATAGTGGTACTGGTAATAATCAAAGTAATACTAAAGGAAACCATAACTATGTTGTTGGTGAAGGAAATACAGTAAGTGGAAGTTACAACTATGTAATAGGTAAGAATCAAACTATCAGCGATGATAATACTTACAATAATAATATCCTTATCGGAAGTACTGGTACTATAAGAAATAATAACTCTATTATTATAGGTGATTTTGTAGAACCTTAGAGTAACGCAACTAATATAGGTAAAGATATTTACATCCAAACTCATGATACCGAAAGTAAATTACAAGAACTTATATTTATAAATCTTAATGATTGGTGTAAAAAGAATAACGCAGCATCACTTAATGGTGAGAAATTCTTGGATACTGCTCATTTAGTATAGGCATTAAAAGTATATTTAGCAAGAGAAGGTTATACTGATAAAGCTTTATTAAGATTTACAATGCAAGATGGTAATGAAAATGGTTATATTCTTGTACAAGGTAAATCTAAGAGAATTTACTTAAATGGTTCTTGGTATTTCTCAGATAATATTGAAAATGGTTGGAGTAGACACGAAGGTGAATATCTTAAAGTAATAACCAAGATAGTTGTTGATTAGCAAGGTAATCAATAGACTAAACATTATTTAGCATTTATGGATTAGCTTTCTACTGATGCTGTAGTTGATACGGTTGGTGGACAGCGTTCTAATACAGAAGACTTTAGCACTATAGATTTAACTCATGCTTATGGTGCTGTTGATATGGATGATTTGGAAGAAGCTATGGATCTTGAAAATAGATTCAATGCTAAAGTCGACAAATATGCTAGAATCATTACTAGATATGAGAATTCAAATGGAACTACTTATGATAAAGTACAAAACTTTATTCATCCAAATGATCCTACTCTTTCTAATAATATTACTTTAAGTCTTAATGATTCCTTCGGATTTAATAAATTTGATTACCAATTATTATCTGAAAAAGGACAACCAAATGGATATACTCCTTTGGATTCTAATGGAAAAGTAAGTTCAGACTATCTTCCATCATATGTTGATGATGTAATTGATGTTTGGGCTACTTACACAGAAACAGGAAATTGGGATTTAGTTGATGTTCATCTATATGAAATAATTAATAGTACTGATTAGGGAGGACATGAAGTTATTGCTAAAGGTCCTGAAATCTTAACTGGAGAAAAAGGAAAGATTTATGTAGAAGCTCAACCAAAAGCTCCAAATTCTTCTCATTATCAATTTAGATGGACAGGAACTTAGTTTGTAGTAATTGGAGCACATCTTGTAATTGGTGAATCTGCTGGTACTGCATTTGATGGTGCTAGAGGAAAAGCTGTAGAAGACGGACTTCAAGACCACTTAGATAGTGGAACTACTACTATCCCGGTTCTTGATCCTAATACTGGAGAACAATAGGTAGATGGTCAAGGTAATCCAATGTGGGTTACTTATAAACCTAATCCACATCATGTGACTGCTGAACAACTTCCTGTAGTTGTTAACGATCCTAATAGTCCTGATAATACTAATATGGATGATCCTTATTATGTAAATCATAATGTGGATTCAGCTGTAAAAGATTTATATAATAGACTTAACGCTACCGAAGATACTTCTAATAATTTAGCAGCAATTATAGGAACTGCTGAAGATATGTAGGATTTAGATGATTTAGACAATATCGAGGAAAATAATGCACCAACATTGATTGGGTTAGCATTAGAAAATAAAGAAAAGATAGATTCTTTTGTTCCTATGAGTAATGATACAATCGATAGTCTAGTTGCTACTCACTTTTTAAATTAGAATGAATAATGGAAAGAATTAAGTAGTCAAACACTCAATCCTATAGTCCAGCAGAAGTTTTAATTAGTCTAAGAGAGCCCTTTAATAAAAATACCCTTTGGATTCACCCTCACGACGGAATTGTAGAATTTAAAGTATTTAATAAGGGTTGGAAACCAATAGCTTCAAATGAAGATAAAGGGCTTTCTAAACTAGCTGCTGATTAGGTTTAGGAATTATTTTAGGCATTCCAGAATAATGTTTTCGGAAAATTCAAGAAACAACTTGGAAAATATTCTTCTGATTCTTTAGCTTTATATAAAAAAGAAAAAGATTTGGAATGGCAGATTGCTGAATTGGAAAAGAAAATTCATACTTTAAATAAGAGATATTAGACAATGTTAGTAAAATTAAATAATGTAAATGGCAAATAAATATTACTTAAATGAAACTGGATTAGCTAGACTATTAGATGATATATCTACAGCTTTAGCAGCACATACTACTAGTCAAATTGAATTTGATGATGTTACTGATCCAGTTACAGGTGAAACGACTACAGAGCTTGTAAATCCTGATAATTTTATCTCAGCATAGTCTATAGTTGATTATCTTGAAGATAGAGATAGTATAAGTATATCACAAGATGTAGCTTCTTCTACTCAAAATGGATATAATGTATCTACTAATTAGATAACTTATAATGGTGAAGAAGCAGCACATATAGATTTAGCTTTAATTACTTCTGGAGATATAGATGATTTATTTACTCCTGTAACCCCACCTGAAATATAGGAAGAGGAACAATAAAAAATTATAAATTATGGCTGAAAAAGCTCAGTATCTTGACCTAGATGGGCTTGAACGTTATGACGAGAGAATAAAAGAATATATTAGACAACAGAGAGTTCCCATTATAAATGATGGGGTTGATAATACTGTTATTATTACTCCAAGTGACGAAGGTACAAAAATAAAGGTTAATATAGATAACTCTACTATAGTTACAAATAGGCAAGGACAACTTTCAGCAGCCTTAACTCAGTATGTTGGGGAGGATTCTATTACTGTATCTGAATTAGATCCAGTTATTAATGAAAGAACAATTTCATTAACAATTAAAAATGGAGATAATATTTTAAGTCAGAATGGAAACGGCCTAACAGCAACTATTAAGATTAAGGCCCTAACAGCTGAAGAAATTAACGCTTTAGATGATAGTGTTAATATAAAAGAAGCTTATAAGATAGTAGGCAATAGTGATATTGCTAATAGTGATATTATAAAAATTTATAAAGATAGTTCTCTTTTAAGTGTAAAAACTCTTCATGCAGAAAGGAATAAAAAACCTACCTATAATCCTGCAAATAAGACTTGGACAGATATTGATACCCCAACAGATGATAATTTAGCTCTTTGCTTTGCATATTAGTTAGCGGAAGGTATAGATATTGAATGTATTGCTATTAAAGAATTTATACATGAACTTCATTATTCTAATGGAATTTCATTAAATGATTAGACTAAAACAGTAGTTGGAATAATAGATCCAGTATCCGAAGCATTTTTAACTGTAGGAGAAGATGGATTTAAAATATCTGGAATACAAAATGCAATTGATGGAGTAATAGATGAAGAGTTAACTATATAGGAAATTTCAGAATTAATAAATTTTTAATAAATTATGGCAAAATTTATTGGATAGACTGGCCTTATTTATTTATGGTCAAAAATTAAAGCTTGGGTAGCACAGTATGTAACAATTACTGAAGCTGACAGTGTTAAAACATTAACCGTAGGTAATACTTCAGCTACATTAGTAACTAAAACATCTTAGTTAACTAATGATTCTAATTATATTACTATAGCTGATGTTCCTGAAGGTGCAGTTGCTTCTACTTCCACTCCACTTATGGATGGTACTGCAGCAGTTGGTACTGAAACGGCTTTTGCCAGAGGAGACCACAGACACCCTAGCGATAGTACTAAAGCTAATGCCAGTGAATTAAAGATTGAAGCTGTTACAGGATCTTCAGATAAAAAGAAAGTAACTTTAAAAACTGGTACTAGTCAAGACTTCCTTATTGCTCACTAGGATATTAGTGGTAAAGCAGATAAGAGTAATTCAGTTTCTACAGTAACTTATGATTCTACTGGTAAGAAAATTACTAAAACTATAAATGGAGCTACTACTGATGTAGTTACAGCTGCATAGATTGTAGCAGATGGTGGTGGTATTACTGAACATCAAGATATTTCAGGAAAAGCTAATAAGAGTGAAATGTCTGTTTCTACCAGTGGAGATTAGACTACTATTACTTTAAAGACTGGAACTTCTGCTACAGTAATTAATGCTCACCAAGACATTTCTGGTAAAGCTGATAAAGCAGTTCCAGCAGCAGCTAATAACTTAGCAGCTTTAGATGCAAGTGGTAATCTTGTAGACTCTGGAGTAAGTATTACTGAAGCTGGTACTGATACTAAGAATACTGCTGGTTCTACTAACGATGCAGCTAAATTATTTATCGTTGGTGCTAAAACGCAAGCAGCTAATCCTTAGACTTATTCTCAAACTAACGCTTATATTACAGCAGGTAAAGTTTACTCTAACGGAAAAGAAACTGTAAACTTATCAGATACTCAAACATTAACTAATAAAACTTTGGAGAGTCCTGCATTAACTGGAACTCCTACAGCTCCAACTCCTGCAGCTGGTAGTAATGGAACTCAAGTAGCTACCACAGCATTTGTTAATTCAGTTGTTGGAGATTATGTTCCTACCTCTGCAAAGGGTGCTGCAAATGGTGTTGCTCCTTTAGATAGTAATTCTAAGATTGATGCACAATATCTTCCAAGTTATGTAGATGATGTTGTTGAAGCATATATCAGAAGTGGACAAACCGCATTATCATAGAATTGGTTGGCAACAGGTTCAGCTTCAGGTACAGTCATTACTCCTGAATCTGGAAAGATTTATGTCTTAATGAATAGTGATTCTACATATGCTGCAAATACTGAATTTAGATGGGGTGGTACAACTTATGTACAATTAAATGACAGTGGTTGTACAGAAATGACTACTGCTGAAATGGATACTGCAACTAATAACTGGACTTAATTATGAGTACAAAATCAATAGGTGAGTCAGGCTTGGCTTACTTGTGGACTAAAATCAAGGCTTGGGTGAGTGGTCAAGGCTACCTCACCCAACACCAAGATATTAGTGGTAAAGCTGACAAAAGTACCACAACGACAGCAGGAACATATAAAAGTGTGACTGTGAACAGTTCTGGTATTGTTACAGGTGGAACCAATCCTACGACATTAAGCGGATATGGTATTACTGATGCCAAGATAGTAAATGGAACTATTACTCTTGGCAGTAATACCATTACTCCTCTTGCAAACGGAAACCCAATATACTTTGTAAAAGGTACACAGACAGCAAAAACAGGTGCTTGGACTGGTGTTATTGATGCTCCCGCTCTAACTGACGGTATGACCATTGCATATTATCTTCCTTATGCTGGAGATGGTAATGCTACTCTAAATCTGACATTAAGTGGCGGTGGTACTACTGGTGCAGTAAACTGTTATTACTCAGGAACATCTCGTCTGACAACTCACTATGGGGCAGGCTCAACTATAATAATGACCTATTATAGTGCAGGTTCTATCAGCATTAGTGGAACAGCTACTACTGATAATAGATGGAGTCGTTGTGAGTATGATAGTACAATCACCTATAGGCTGACAGATTATTATGGATATTATAAGGCATATACCACTTTGTATGATTATCAAATATGTCTTACCAAGGATGAGTAGTATGTACTTCCGATAAACACAGTAAATGCAAGTACTGCTACTACCAAGACACTGACAACTGAGAGCTTTAATCCTTTTGCTCCTATCTATTACTATTCAAGTACTACTGACATTGCAGCAGGTGGCAATATTGGAGCAAATGTCTTAGCTTATCAGTATTTGGCAGATTTAAGATATTCATTCAATACTGGCTCAACTCTTACTGCACGAAAGGCCGTGTATTTGGTGGCAACCTTAGGCTCTGGCTGTTCTGCAACTTTAGCCCCCAATCCAATAAGTCAGACATTGCCTACTACTGAAGATGGGTATATTTATATATATCTTGGGCAAACCTATGACAATTATAGGATTGAGTTGAGTGTAAGGCATCCAGTATATAGATATATTAATGGTGCTTTAAGGACTATTTCAGCTGATTCAGCAACAGTGAATGGCTTGACAGTCCAAACTGCTGTGCCAGCTAATGCAGTATTTACAGATACTACTTATGAAAGTAAGGCTGCTGCATCTGGAGGCACAGATGTTTCCCTTGTTACTACAGGAGAAAAGGCAACTTGGAATGGTAAGCAGAATGCTCTTACCTTTGATGGTACGTACAATGCTTCTTCCAACAAAGCAGCTACAGTAAGTACTGTAACTAATGCTATTAATGCTTTAGACGGTGGTACAATAGGTACTGGAGGAGCAGGAAAAACCATTACATCCCTTTCGCAAACAAATGGTAATGTTTCAGCTACATTTGCTGATATTAGTATTACAAAGTCTCAAATTAGCGATTTCCCAACAAGTATGACACCAGCAAGTCATACTCATGGTAACATTAGCAATACTGGCACTTTAACAGATACTGCTGCTGCCGCTACAGGAAATGATTATGTAGTTATTAGAGATGCGGATAATGCAAAAATATAGACATCTACCATTAAGGGTACTGATGTAGCTGATGCAGTATCAAAGAAACACTCACATTCTACATTAACTTTATCTACAACAGCATAGGCTTATGATGGTTCCCATACATTGGCTTTACCATCTACTGATCCATATACAAGTGCCAGAACTCCTTCTGCACATAATCAGGCTTCAAGCACAATTAATGCTATGACTGGCTATTCAAAGAGTAGTTCTGCTGAAGCTGTAACGGCAACTGATACTTTAAATGCTGCAATAAGTAAACTTGAAAACTAGATAGATACTAAAACAAGTAATGTTGGTACAATTACAGGTGTAACAGGAAGCAATGGTCTAACAGGCTCTGGTACTTCTGGTACGGTTACTATTAGCCATGCTGCTCCAGCTACTTCACCTGCAAAAACTACGTAGGCAGTTTACCCTATCAAAATAGATCAATATGGTCATATAACTGCTGCAGGTTCCGCCGTTACTATTCCTACATAGGTTACAGAATCAACAGTATCTGGATGGGGTTTCACCAAAAATACAGGTACTATTACAGGAGTGTCAGTAAATGGCACATCAGTAGCTACATCTGGAGTTGCTAATATTACTTCAGTTCCTGCATCTATTTTAAGTGGAGCAATACCAAGTGCAGTAACAGCTACTACTCAAAGTTAGGGAGATAATTCTACTAAATTAGCAACCACTGCTTATGTAGATACAGCTATTACAAATCTTCCAGAACCTATGATATTTAAAGGTTCTCTTGGTACAGGAGGAACAATTACTACGTTACCTGCTGCATCAAGTTCTAATGAAGGCTATACTTATAAAGTAATAACTGCAGGTACTTATGCAAGTCAAGCTGCTAAGATAGGTGATACCTTTATTAGTGATGGTAGTGCGTGGATATTAATTCCTTCTGGTGATGAACCAAGTGGAACTGTAACATCGGTTACAATAAAAGCTACATCTCCTATTGCTATTGATAGTTCATCAGCTATTACTACAAGTGGAACAAGAACATTATCACATGCAAATTCTGGAGTATCTGCGGGAACATATAAATCAGTAACAGTTAATGCAACAGGACATGTGACAGCAGGCACTAACCCTACTACTTTGTCTGGTTATGGAATAACAGATGCAAAGATAGCAGATGGTACAATTACTTTAGGAAGTAATACAATTACTCCATTAACATCATTTACTGAGACAGATCCTGTATTCTCAGCATCGGCTGCAGCTGGAATTAGTAGTACAGATATTACAAATTGGAATAACAAAACATCAAATACTGGTACTGTAACCTCAGTTACCATTAAAGCTACTTCACCAATTGCTGTTGATAGTACTTCTGCTATTACAGGTTCTGGTACTAGAACATTGTCACATGCTAATTCTGGAGTTAGTGCTGGTACTTATAGGTCAGTTACTGTTAATGCTACTGGTCACGTTACTGCAGGTACCAATCCAACTACTCTTAGTGGTTACGGTATTACTGATGCTAAAATAGCTAGTGGAACAATTACACTTGGAAGTAACTCGATTACACCTTTAACTTCTTATACAGAAACCGATCCAGTATTCTCTGCATCTGCAGCTTCTGGTATTACAAGTAGTGATATTACTAATTGGAATAATAAAACAAGTAATGTTGGTACCATAACAGGTATTAAGATGAATGGTGTAAGTAAAGGCACTAGTGGTGTAGTTGATCTTGGCACTGTTATTACAGCTCATTAGGATATAAGTGGCAAAGCAAATCTTGCCTCTCCAGCCTTTACAGGTACTCCTACAGCACCTACTGCTGCAGCTGGTACAAGTACTACACAAATTGCTACTACTGCATTTGTATAGAATGAGTTAAGTGACCAATTTGATGAAATTACTGGAATAATAGAGGATAATGAAGAAGTTGTAGCCTCAGCTTTGAATGACTTAAATAGTCGAATAGAAAATATGGTAGTTGAGGAGACTGATCCAACAGTCCCAGATTGGGCTAAAAGTCCATATCCTCCAACTTATTAGTATTATGATGTAGGAGCATTAAGTGCATATTCTTATGTAGATGGAGTTGGGTTTAGTGGTGGAACTACCATTAATCATTTTGCAACCTGTTCTACATCTGCATCAACTACTGCTAAAACTGCAAGTAAAGCAAGTTTCCAATTATCAACTGGTGCAGAAATAATTGTTAAATTTACTTATACTAATACTGCTTCAAATCCAACTTTAAATATAAATAATACTGGAGCAAGAAGTATTTATTATAATGGAACTAACATTCCAACTAGTGCTTTAGCTGCTAATAGAGTTTATAAATTTGTATACGATGGTTCTTATTGGCAATTAGTTGGAACTCTTGGATACACTAAAACTAGTGAATTAACTAATGATGCAGGATTTTTAACTAGCAATGATGTAGTTGATGAAGTAAATTAGGAAGATAAACTTGTAACATCTAATGCAGTTTATGAATATATTACAGAAGATGAAAAAGTTATTGCTTCTGCATTAAATGATTTAAATGAAAGAATAGGTGACAATGAAATTGTTACTGCTGCTGCATTAAATGATTTAAATTCAAATAAACAAAATAAACTTGTTTCTGGTACTAATATAAAGACTATAAATAATCAGTCTTTACTTGGAGAAGGAAATATTACTATTTCTGGAGGAGGTTCTGGAGGTGATGTTAATGTCATTGAAACTGTTAAAGTAAATGGAACTGCTCTTACTCCAGATTCTAATAAAGCTGTAAACATTTCAGCTGTAACATCATTTAATGGAAGCACTGGAGCAGTTACTTATTCAGCACCTGTAACTAGTGTAAATGGTAATACCGGAGCTGTTGTATTAAATATTCCAGCAGCTGTAACTGAATCAACTGTTTCTGGATGGGGATTTACTAAAAATGCTGGAACTATAACTGGAGTTACTGGAAGTAACGGATTAACTGGTTCGGGAACATCTGGTTCTGTAACAATCAGTCACGCAGCACCATCAACTTCCCCAGCTAAAACTACATCAGCAGTTTATCCTATTAAAATAGATCAATATGGGCACATCACTGCAGCTGGTACAGCTGTAACAATTCCTACTCAAGTTACTGAATCTACAGTTAGTGGTTGGGGATTCACGAAGAATGCTGGTACTATTACTGGCATTAACATGAATGGTGCTTCTAAAGGTACTAGTGGAGTTGTAGATTTAGGCACAGTAATTACTGCACATCAGGATATTTCAGGAAAGGCAGATAGTGCTACTACACTTGCAGGATACGGAATAACTGATGCTTATACTAAGACTGAAAGCGATGGCAGGTATTATGCTTTATAGGGAGGTACTGCTCTAACAGGTACATCAAGTAGTCATTATGATCTTAATACTCTCACTACTCCAGGAAATTATTACTGTGCTTCTAATACAACAGCAGGTTATATAGATAACAAACCTTCTAATGATACTATAAGCATTGGTTTTAGAATTTGGGTATCTATTCCAAGAGGAACTGATACTTCTAGTATAAGACAGCGTTTTCAATTCTATAACCTTGTTGGAATTTATGAAAGAATAAAAGTTTCAAGTAGTTGGGGTAGTTGGTATCTTGTACAAGATGATTTAACTTATAAACCAAACATATATACAGGCAGTTCAGCACCGTCAAGTAGTACGGGAAGTAATGGGGACATATATATATAGACATCATGAGCAGAACAATTAATGATACTGGTACAGCTACTTCACATCCCGTAAGTTACGATAGTGGATATTCAGCTTATTCGGTATCTGGCTTGGATAATGCCTTGACGGATTCCGATAGCACCACCTATGCCACCATTAACTTGACCCGCAATAGTAATGCTGAGACCATTATTTTCTATAATTTCAGCATTAGCGGTATTCCGAGTGGAGCAACTATAAACAGTGTCACTTGTAGTGCGAAATGTTACATTAGCACAACCAACTCAAGCCGTGTATCATCAAGGCAGATAAGGTTGTATTCAGGCTCTACTGCTATGGGTTCTGTATATACAGTTTCTAACAGCACTACGGCTTTCAATATGACTGCTGGAACATGGACTGCGGCACAATTAGCTAATGCCAAGATTAGACTATATGCCAAGCGTGGTACAAGCAATACTACCACCAACTATTACTTCAGGTTCTATGGAGCAACATTGACGGTTTCCTATACCTACCAAACAGTAGCCTATGAGGTAACTGCAAGTAGTAATGCCAGCGGAGTTACAATAGAGCCGGCCTCTCAAGAACAAACACAAGGAAATAGTGCTTCAGTAATTCTCAGCACTAATTCCAACATAGTATTGCTTGACAATAATACCGATGTTACATCATCAATAACATTGACGCAACAGAGTCCTACCTATTCAGTAGCTACCGTCTCTGGTGCTTCATACGGTTTTCCTCTAACAAATGGATGGTACACATCAAATAACAAGGGTGTGAACTCATCAACGGCATTGTGTAGAGTTACATTTGATTTGCCTGTTAATTGCAACATCACATTTACTTATATAAACTATGCAGAGGCAACCTATGACTTTGGTGTATTCTCAAAGGTGGATACCGCTTTATCTACTACTGCATGGAACTCAACAAGTAGTGGTGGTGATACTACTACTGATGCAGGGAAAGAGCAAAGGCGACTCAATACATCATCTTATAACTCATCAAGCCAACAGACCTTGACTTATAGCAATGTCTCGGCAGGGGAACACTTTATTGATGTAAAGTTTTCAAAAGACCAAGCAACGGCATCAGGTAATGATAACTTGCAATGGCAGGTAAGTATCACTCCACTTAGCACACTACCCTCTGTGTACTTATACACAATTAGCAATATCTCGGCAGACCATGTACTTGTGGTAAATCCTACATCTACTGGCAACAAAGTATTCATTAAGTCCAATGGCACATGGGTACAAGCTACTAAAGTATATGTAAAAGTGAATGGAGCTTGGCAGGAGTCAACTAAAGTATATGTAAAAAGTAGTGGTTCCTGGGTTTAATAAATTTATATTATATAATACTATATAAATAAACAAAAATTATAAGGTTTTTGGAGATAAAAAATACTTAAAAGATAATATTTATATAATTTTAAAAATTTAAATTATGCCAACAAGACTACCTAAATATCTAGATTTAGAAGGGTTAAAATACTACGATTAGAAATTAAAAGATTATATTAACTGGGAATCATCTTATGTAGTTCCAGAAGGGGGAATTCCACTTACAGATTTAGCTGAAGGCGTTCAACAATCTTTAGGAAAAGCTGATACTGCTTTACAATCTTCGGATATTGCAAATTCTCTTTCAGAATCAGATGACAGTCCTGTATCAGCTAGTGCTGTTTATACTGCAATAGTAGAGGAAGAAGAAGTTATTTCTGCCGCATTGAATGATTTGAATAGCAGAATAGAGAATATGGTTGTAGAAGAAACAGATCCTACTGTTCCCGCATGGGCTAAAGCAGAAACTAAACCATCTTATACAGCTTCAGAAGTTAATGCAGTACCTACATCAAGAACTGTTAATGGTAAATCATTATCATCAAATATTACTTTAACAGCATCTGATGTTAATGCTTTACCTGCTAATACAGTAATTCCTAGTAAGTTATCAGACTTGACCAATGATGCTGGATTTATTACTTCTTCTGATTTAGCTGATGAAGTTTCTCAAGAAGATAAACCAATAACTGCAAATGCTGTATATGAATATATAACTGAATTAGAAAAAGTTATAGCATCAGCATTGAATGATTTAAATACTAGATTAAATACTTACTCTGATAAGGAATTAGTTATTGCAGCTTCCTTGAACGATTTAAATTCTAGATTAAAAACATTAGAAGATGCTTCTGGACCACTTGCTGAAATGGCTTTAACTAATTAATATTTAAATAATTATGAAATATTTAAGACTATTTGATACACACGCTGACTATTAGGATTTTACAGAAACTTAGGAATTTATTCTTCCTAATGTATCTCGTTGTAGAGCTTCAAATGATGTTCATTATAATCCTATTCCAGAAACCAGATTAATTGTTACTTATAGTATAGTTGATGATGGTGGTGGATTTGAACCAGCTTTAAATTTAGGAAAAGGTGGTACTCAATTGAGAAGTGGTTCTACAGTACAAGCTAAATTATTTAATTGGTGGGATGTTGCTACTTATGAATCTGAATATGGGGCAGGAACTTCGCCATTCTCAGATATTAAAGCTTCTGATATGTTTGATAGGATTGAATGGAATGGAGAAGAAATAGATCCAGCAGATTTAGATGATGCACAAGGATATGCATCTTTGCCAACTGGAACTTAGGTAATCAAATATACACTTTCAGATCCTACTACTATACCTTATGGATTATTTTCTAACTATAGCTATAATAGTAGCGGTGGTGGAGAGGTTGTAGCAAAAGGAGAAACTAGAAGTTTAGGACAACAAAGCTCTATTATAAAAGTAGAAATTCCAAATAATATTACCACTATTGAAGGTATGGCTTTTGCAAGCAATTCTGATTTAACCACTATAAAATTTGGAACTGGAATAGAAACTATTGATGATTATGTTTTTTGTAGTTGTGAACCTAGCCAATTTGATAATGCTACATTACAAGCTTTAATTAATTTCACTGAGGCAGAAATTGCATCTTTGGCTATATTTAGTTGTCCTAGTAGCGGAGGTGATGAATAGATAGCAGCAGCAGTTAATTCTTCTCCAGATTAATAAATAGTTACTATTATGGGAAAATATATAAAACTTTTTAATAGTCACTCAGACTATGAAGATTTTACAGAATCTGAAGATCTTATTTTACCTAATGTAAGTAGATGTGATTCTGAGAAAGATGTACATTATATTCCTAAACCATATGATTATTCTTAGGACTATTTAACTTTTGAAATAATTAACGATGGAACACTTATATGGAAGCCAGTAACATCTTTAGGAACAAGTGGAAAGCCGATATCTTATAGTATAGATGGAGGAGAAAATTGGGTTAATATTAACGGTTCTTCTACCCCATTTTTAAATGCTGTTTCTGGACAAAAAATACTATTTAAAGGATCTAATTCCTCTTATTATGATACAAGATCTGGAGAATCTACTTCTTTTAAGTTTAGTGGAACTGCATCTTTTAATATATCTGGAAATATAATGTCTATGATAGGAGGGGATAATTTTGAAAATATTTATTCTTTTAGTGATAATTATAATTTTGCTAAGTTTTTTTCAGCCTGCAATGTAATAGACGCTAAGAATTTAGTATTATCAGCTACTACATTAACAAGTCATTGTTATGATGCTATGTTTTACAATTGCTCAAACTTAATTTCTGCCCCTTAGCTTCCAGCAGAAACATTAGCAAATTATTGCTATGAATCGATGTTTAGTTCTTGTACTTCATTAACAATAGCTCCAAAACTTCCTGCAACGACATTAGCAGTTTATTGTTATGAGTATATGTTCTCTAATTGTACTTCATTGACTACTATTCAAAAAAGATTTCCAGCAATAACATTAGAAAGATTTTGTTATTCTAACATGTTCAATGGCTGTACTTCATTAACAACTGCACCAGAACTTCCTGCCATAACATTAGAAACTTGTTGTTATAATCGCATGTTCTATAATTGTACTAATCTTAATTACATTAAAGCTATGTTTACTACATATCCAAGCAATACTTACACAGAATCTTGGGTAGAAAATGTTGCTTCAAGTGGAACATTCATAAAGAACTCAACGGCAAACTGGAATATTACAGGTGTAAGTAGTATACCAAATGGATGGACAATACAAACAGTAAATCCTTAATTAATTTAAATAAATAAATAATATGGGAAAATATATTAAAGAATTTAGTAATCATACTGAATATGAGGAGTTTGTAGATTAGATAGATTTTAATTTACAAACTCCTAATATAAGTCTTTGTAATAGATAGAATGAAGTACATTATAGTCCATATGAAAAACATGATTATTCTTAGGATTATTTAACTTTTGAAATAGTTAAAGATGGAAATTTATATTATTCATAGGATGGAAGTTCATCTGGAAGTCATTCAGCTATGTCTATACAATATAGCGTAGATAATGGCACAACTTGGAGTACATTATTTTCTAAAACTTATTCTCCTATTAATGTAACTTCGGGACAAAAAGTATTATTTAAAGGAAATAATCAAGAATATTTAATAGATAATACAAATTATTTTTATTTTGGAGGCACTGCTTATTTTAACCTTTCAGGAAATATAAAATCTTTAATATCATTTAACTCTACTTTAAGTAATTATAATTTTTATAGACTTTTTTAGAATTGTAAAGTAATAAATGTTGAAAATTTAATACTTCCATTTGAAACTTTAACTCCTTATTGTTATAAGAGTATGTTCAGTGGTTGTACTTCATTAAAGAAAACTTTAAAACTTCCAGCAACAACATTAGCAGAAGGTTGTTATCAAGATATGTTTCATGATTGTTCATCATTAACAACGGCTCCAGAACTTCCAGCAACATAGTTAGAAAATTGGTGTTATGGCAATATGTTTTTTAATAGTGGTTTAATAATCACACCTCAAATGCATATTACTAAAGTAGCATCTCAAGCCTGCTATGGAATGTTTAGTGGTTGTTATAATTTAAAAAATGCATCAAATATACTTTTAGAGGCTGAATCATTAATGTCTTATTGTTACGATAGTATGTTTTAGTAGTGTACGTCATTGAAAAATGCTCCAGAATTACCAGCTACAACATTAGTAAGTAACTGTTATCGTAATATGTTTAATGGTTGTTCAAGTCTTAATAGTATTAAAGCAATGTTCACAACAACTCCAGGTTCAGAATATACAAGTAATTGGGTAAAGAATGTTTCATCAACAGGAACATTTATAAAGAACTCTGCTGCTTAGTGGAATGTAACTGGAGATAATGGAATTCCTTCAAGTTGGGCAGTACAAACAGCTAGTTCTTAATTAAAAATTATAAATATTATGGGAAAATATATAAAATATTATGATACTCATTCAGAGTATAATGAAGAAAAAAATTTATTAGATTTGCCTAATGTTGCTTGGTGTGAATAGGAAGAAGATGTGCATTATGGCCCAGAAATTGATTATTCTAAAGAGTATTTAACATTTATTATTGTAGAAGATGGAACATTGATTTGGAAAACTGAAGGATCACTTAGTAGTTATCTTTGTAATATAAATTATAGTATTGATAACGGAACAACTTGGACTCAAATATCTCCATCTTCAACTCCATTTTTAAATGTTAATGAAGGTTAGAAAATATTATTTAAAGGAACTAATTCATAGTATACTTATTTTTATCACTCTTCGGCTTTTTGTAAAAACATATTTGGAGGTACCGCATTATTTAATGTGTCTGGAAACATAATGTCTATGATTGGAGGCGATAACTTTATTAATACTACTAATATTAATTATGAATCTCTTCAATATCGTGTCTTTGATTCTTTTTTTATGAATTGTAATGTTGTAAATGCTAAAGATTTAATATTACCTATAAATGTGGTATATAATTGCTATTCCTCAATGTTTAAAAATTGTTCAAATTTAATCTCTGCTCCTAAACTTCCGGCAACTACATTGGCAGGTTATTGTTATGATAATATGTTCTTTGGTTGTACTTCATTAACCACTGCTCCTGAACTTCTTGCAGAAACACTAGGAGACACTTATTGTTATAATGAAATGTTTAAAGGATGTTCTAATCTTAATTATATTAAGGCAATGTTTATAACAACACCTAATTCAAACTATACATATAATTGGGTAAATGGAGTTTCATCAACAGGTACTTTCATAAAGAATTCATCAGCTACTTGGACAACAACTGGAAATAATGGAGTTCCAACAGGATGGACTGTACAAACAGCTTCTAGTTAATATTAATAATCACATAAAAAATTTAAACAACTATGGCAGAAAATTTAAAATTATTTAACGAACATTCTGAATATGCAGAATTTGTATAGACAGAAGATCTTGCAAGACCTAATGTCAGTTATTGCATAGAAGAAAATGAAGTTCATTATAATCCTATGATAATTGAAAGTCTTGCTAGCATAGCAAATCTTGGAGAGAATCCTAGTAATGCTTTATGGACTCCTACAGATGATGAATTATTATATATATAGACTGCATTTGATGCTCAAGAAGAAGATTCTGTTGATTGGAGTAGTGCAACATTATATGTTATTAAACGTAGCGATATATATAAAATCTGGAGTGATGGTAGTAATACCAATGGTTGGGAAATTGCAGTTAATTTTAACTATAAAATTGAATACTTTGATTAGCCAGCAGAATAATGACTTATATTTAATAATAAATTAATAATAAAAAATGTTACAAACCTTACTAAAAATAACAACTTGATAATCAACAAGTTAAAAAATTTTTAGTAAGGTTTTCTTATTTTTATGACTATAAATACTTTAAATTAGTTGCAACTAGATACACTTATATAAGTAGTTCTTTAAACAATTAATTTAAAGTATTTATTTTTTATGTCAGAAAGTAAAATTTATACAATTCCAGATGGACATAGTTCTATCGACCCTGCTCTTATGATGGCTTTATCTCAAAACGGTGGTTTTGGAAATAATGGTGGTTGGATGTGGATGATGTTCATGTGGATATTATTCCCTTGGTTATTTAATGGTAACGGATTCGGTAACGGATTTGGAGGTAATGGTTTCTTAGCTAATCAGTTAAATAATGATGCTGGTAGAGATTTGTTATTGCAGGCTATTAATGGTAGAGCTGATGCTTTGTCACAATTATCTTAGATGCTTAATACTTCTGTATCTAATGTACAAAATGGAGTATATGCTATACAAAATGCTGTACAGTCAGTAGGTGCTCAAGTTGGATTAAGTGGACAATAGGTAATTAATAGTGTTCAGGCAGGTAATGCTGCTTTAAGTCAGTAGTTATGTAATTGCTGCTGCGAAAATAGATTAGCTATCTGCAATCAGACAAATGCTTTACAAGCTCAGGCTGCTGCTAATCATTCTGCTGCAACTCTTCAATCAGCTCAAAATCATGCTGCAACACAGTTGTAGATGGCTTAGATTGAAAGTGCAGATTAGCTTGCAGTATGTCAGTAGACTAATGCATTATAGAATCAAGCTGAAAGAGATACTAATGCTATTTTAAGTGCTATTGGTGCTCAAACTACTGCAATGACCAAAGAATTCTGTGACTTAAAAGAACGTGAGTTACAAAACAAGATTGATACTCAAGGTGATATAATCACTCAGTTGAGAAATCAAATTTCTAATGATCATTAGACATTGCAATTTAATGCTGCTTTCCATGCTTTAGATGATAAAATTGATTCTATCGCTGCAAAACAGCCTAATACTGTTCCAGTATAGTGGCCTAATTTGATAGCAGCTAATGCTACTCCTCAAATTGGACAATCTTATTATCCTTGGGGAAATGGCTTTGGTAACAATATTGTATTTTAATTAAGGAATATAGGAGGGAACTTATGAATGGTTGTAATATGAATGTAACAACTAATGCGGGTGGTATTCCTTATATTAGTTCTACAAATGTTACTATAAGTACGGAAAGTGTTGATATTGCTTTAGGATTTCGTAGGATTTAGCCAGTAGGTTATTTTACAGTATTTGTTGAAGATGCTATACCTGCTGCAACTACTGCGACTTTACCAGTTACTCTTACTTTAAATGGAACTTCTAGAGCTTTAGTTCTTCCTGATGGTACACCTGTTACAGCAGCAGAACTTTTAGGAGTTAATGTATTTGAAGTATTTAATGATAGATTTAGAGGTTTATTAACTCTAATGTCTAGAACTACAGTATAATATGTTTTCAGCATTATCTTAGGGAAGTCCTGTTTATATATTAGACAAAACTTCTGATTTGGAGTATAAAACTGGTGAAATTATTGGAGTTAGTTATCCAAAAATAAATCCTTATGGTAATACAGTAGATTTAAAAATAAAAGTGGAAGGAAATGTTTAGGAATTTAATTCTGTTCCTAGTATTAATAGTGTAGTCTCTTATGGTAATGGAAATATTATTATAAGTGAAACTAAACAAGGAATTTAGAATGAAGTTGAGGGAATCTTACATAATAGTAAAAAAATCCTGGATAATATTGATTCTTATAAAGAAAATATTATTAGCTGTGAAAAAATTCTTAAAGAAATAAATCCACAATTTGCAATAGATAAGGAAAGGGATGAAAGATTATCAAATTTAGAAAGTAGATTTGATGGTGTTGAATCTAAATTAGACAAAATTTTTAATTTGATATAGAAATGATTATATTAGAAGTTACAGAAGACAAATTTGGAAAGTTGATGAAAGCAGTTTCTGAAATAGGAAAACATTCCGAATGCTTAGCAGCAATGTTTGAGGATTTGGCTGAAGATTCTGAATATGGTGAAAGAGGAGGCTACGGTAATCGTAAAGAGTATAGTGATGATGATATGTACGGTTCTCGTTATGGTATGCGTCGTGGTCGCAGACGTTCTTACTGATTATGATTAGAAAGTCTCTTGATACATATGACGATAGACCTACTTCTATGAAAAGATATTTAAAGTATTTCGGATAGCATTTCAATAAGAAATTATGTGATTTTGCAGTTTCTAAAATGAAGCATGATAAAAATCCAGTTCCGAAAGAAAAAGTTGATGAAATACTTGATAAATATAACATAAAGTTAGAATTTAATGAACTTTATGATTATGTCTATGTCTATAACATGGGATATAATGATTTCTTTGGAAGTAGTATTGCAGATGAAAAACATTTAGCAATGTATGTCAAAGATGTGATTGATGATAAAGATGGTTATGATGGAATAGTTTTTAATAGGTGGTATGCTGATACTGTAACATCCGGAATTCCAATTGAATGGGATGAAATGTTATGATTAGAGATAATTTTAATGTCCACGATTGGGATGTTACTATATTATATGAATGTACTTGTGATGATATTGATTATATAATTGAAACTTTAAAGGATATTAATTGTCCTACTGTATTTTTAAAAGAGGCCTTAAATAATCTGGAGAGTTGTAAATTAAATATAGGCTTAACTTATTCCAATTTGAATTTAAAAAGTTCTGTTATAGTAGTTAATAAAACAAGTTCGTTTGCACAACTTATTAATACTGTTTCACATGAATATTATCATTTAATTTGCCATATAGCTAAGGCATTTGAAATAGAAGATGAAGAAGAATTAGCATATCTAAATGGAGATTTAAATATGCGTTCTTATTTATTTGTTAAAAGATTAGAAAATGAAGTGGGTTCTGAATAAGAATCCACTTTTTTTTGTTTTTTATAAAATTAATCATATTATTGTATAAGAACTTAAAATCTAGAAAATTATGGTAAGACCGAAACCTGCACCAAGAAGACTTAATGCAGTTGGTAAGAGAAACATACAAAAAGGTGGAAAAGTTAATGGAAAGAAATCTTAAACATAAAAGTTATTTAATTTTTCTTAAATATATTCCACATATTATTGCATTTATGTATATAATTTACACTATGTTTCAATTTATCAACATAGATTTAATAATATTGGGATATTTTATGCATTTATCTATAATGTCATGGTTATTTATGTTTATATCATCGATAGTATTTAAATACTGTTATGTTCATAGATTACCTTTATATTATATTGCATTAAATGATATATCTTCAACAGTAGATTATTATATTGGTATTCCTGTTAGTGATATAACTTTACTTGGAATACATATTGTTTTAATAGGAATATTAATATTTGGTTATACGTTGTATTATGTTAGAAATAATAAGAAACCTGTTATAGTAGATAATTGATGATATTGATTCTGGAAATTCCAATATATCTGAAGATCAACAGTTAGAAACTTTGGATTTTATTTAGAGATTATTTTCAAAAGAATTAACTAAGGTTGAATCAGCTTAGTATATAGGGGTTTGTAGAGCCACATTTGATAATTATGTTTCTAAAGGCTGGATTCCAGAAGGAATAAAAAGATAGGGTTCTAGTACTCTCTTTTGGAAGAAATGTGATTTAGATAAATTTTTGAAAACATGGAAGAAAACTTAAATATTTTTGGAAAGAATTAGGGAGAAATAGGCTCTCTTGATAAAAATTTAGTTTTAAGAACCAAAGGAAGAGTATATATTAGATATGGAAGAAAATATATTGATCTTTTAGATAGTTAGGGTAATTTAAATGTTAAAGTTCCTAAAGTATTATCTAAAATAACATCTAAAGATGAAATAAAATCAAATGGGTTTTATTTACTAGATGGAAATTTATATGCTTATGTTGATGGAGAAACTTTTCAAATTACTGGAACTGAAGGCTCTTTTATAAGTTATGCTATTTAGCAAAAATTAACTTCTGAACAAATTGATATAGCATAGAGAAATATAGGATTAAAATTTGATTCTATTAATGAAGCTGTTAGAAGTGTACAAGAAGGTATAGTTTTTATAGGAAGTGATTCTTACTATATTAATAATGGAACCTATACTAAATTAGGCTTATCTGGACTTTTAGAAACTTTAAATAATTCAAATTTACCACCATATCCAGAGTATGATAATCAATGTATAGCATATTTAAATGGACAATGGACATATGCTCCATTTATTACATAGCAGGATTTAACAAATTTAAAATAGGAAATTATTAGAGAAATAGATGATGGCGAAGGTGATGAAGATAACCTTGATACAAATACTTTTGATCCTGTAGAATATTCTAAAGTTTATTCTATTAAAGAGGGACAAATTGTAAACTCTACTATATAGGAATTAAAAACTGTTCCAACTTTTAATTAGAGTACTAATGATATTGCTATTATTAGTTTTAATGTTACTGAAGTTTTAAATCACACTCAAGTAACATAGGATGGAGAAACTTTAGTTGCTTTAAAAGCTGGAAATCAAGGAATATTAACTTTAAATTTAAAAGTTACTGGAGATGAAACTTTATCATTTATAACTGAATCTGGTTCTTCTTTATCTATAGAAACTAAAGATGGATATGTATTTACAGGAAATGGTAATCTTCCAACTACTGCTGAAGAAATTCTAGCTGGAGAAAAGATGAGTTATTTGATTATAAATAATGTTTATTATATTTTAGAAGAAGGACTTTCTTTAGATAATAAAAATATTTATATTAAAGCTGAACAATCTAATAAAGAAAAATTTAAGTTAGATTATACTAATTCTAAAATCTCTATAGAAGAAAATTACCCTAATCCCACCCAAATAAATTAGCATGTAGTATTAGGAAATATAAAAAGTTTTAGTGTTTATAAAGATAGGGCAGATTAGGGATTATATTCTGATAATCCAGTATTTGTAGGTAGTGAATTTAAGGGGACTGATGTATTTAAAGAATACCCCAGATATACTGCAGCCTTAAATACTTTATTATGTGATAATCATTCTAATGTAGCTAATGGAAATAATTTTGATAATGTGATACCTACTATTAAATGGGTAAAACAAAATAGTTCTGCTCCAGATTTAAGTAACTATTATACAAAAAACTAGACTTATAGTAAAACTGAAGTTGATAATCTTATATCTTCAGTAACTCCTGGAGGTGGAGATTCAATGCCAGTAGGTTCTATTATAATGTTTGGAAAACCTTAGGATTAGATTCCATCTGGATGGCATATTTGTGATGGAACTAATGGAACTCCAGACTTAACTGATAAATTTATAGTTGGAGCTGGTAATTCATATTAGTTAAATAATACTGGAGGTGTAAGACAAAATACTATTAGTGGAAGTAATTTACCACAACACTATCATAATGTATCTGACTACTATTTATTTGATAGTAATGAGAGTTTAGCAAATGCTAATCTTCCTGGACTAAGTACTGGAAAAGGTGGTTTAGTATAGACTACTGGAGGAACGTATCATGGATCTCATGAAGCCGATGGAGATAATAATACTTGGGCATTTATTACCCATTTAACTTCTGGAACAGTAGATTTTAGTGGAAATCCTATTAGTTATGATGCTGGAACAGACTTAACATTGGATAATAGGCCTCCATTTTATGCTTTGTATTATATAATGAAAATAAGTTAAATCATTTTTTGATTTACACTTTTTATAAGATAAATTTATTTTAAATTTTAAATTAAGAATTATGGCAATAGGAATTAATGATTTAGATGATGATGACTTGGATTTGAAACAAGAAGAATCTAATGAGTAGAACTATAATCAGGATTAGTATTCTTTTACTGGTTATTAGACAGAAGTTTCTCATGATGATGATGATAGTTTCATATCAGATTTTTTAAAAACAAGGGGTATAGATGATATTTCTAAAATCAAGTTTGAAGATGATAATGGAAATATCGAAGAAAGAAACTGGAATTCCTTATCTAAGGAAGAGAAGTTTAATATTTTAAATACTCCATTAGAATTTGAAGATAATAATAATACTCCAGATTTAAGTGACGAGGAAATATAGTTGTTGAATACAATCAGATAGAGTAATATGACACCGTCACAATATATTGGTTAGTTATAGGGATAGGAAGTTCCTTAGGAACCCCAATATAAAATCGATGATTTATCGGATGATGAATTATTCTTATTAGATTTGGAATCTAGAGTAGGAGAAATTTCCGATGATATGGCAGCTCAAGCTTTAGCTAGTGCTAAATAGAATGAAGAGCTGTATTAGAAACAAGTAGAAGGAATTCGTAAAGAATATAAAGAAAGAGAAGATTATTAGTTGCAATAGCAAGAAGCTGAATTATAGCAACAACAACAAGAAGCCTATAATAATTTCTAGGATTCAGTTATTAACTCTATAAATCAGTTTAATTCTATTGGAAACTTGGATTTAAATTTTGAAGATTCAGATAAAGAAGAACTTGCTTAGTTTATGCTTTCTCGTGATGAACAAGGAAACAATTATTTATGGCAAGCTTTACAGGACCCTGATACATTAGTAAGAGCAGCATGGTTTATTCTTAATGGAGATGAAGCTTTAAATAATATATCAGATTATTTCATTAATTAGATAAAATTGGTTTCTGAGAACCAATATAAGAAGGGGTTTGAAGAAGGAAAATCTGGAAAAGGCTCTTCTAGACTTCAAGTAGTTATTAATAAAAACTCACATAATCGTCCTTCATACAACAGTATAAATGATTTAGATGATGACGATTAAAGAATGAATAATAGAATATATGAAAATTGCTTCTTTTACTTCTAATATCCCTACAATGGGTGATACTAGAACTTACGAGGATTTTTATAAGTACCTCGGCGTAAAACCAACACGTCTTGGTGTTGTATCTAGAATGTATGACGATCTTACTGCATCATTCTTAACTGAATCTTTAAAGAATATTTTTTATCAAGATGCTAAGGGTAGTGGTAATAAATACCAATCAGTAAATGCCCTTCAATATGATTGGGAAATCGAATCAAATTACATTAAGAGAATTGAATTCGCAGCTGTACCAGAAGGTGACGGTGCAGGTGGTACCGAAATTATTATGGCCTTCAGAGAAAGATATTATGAAAAGTATGATACTTTCAAGATTGAAAACTCTGGTCAACAATGTCAAGTAGTAAGTCGTCCAGTTCGTAAGGGTGATAACTTCTGGTAGGTAACTGTAAGACTTATTGATAACAACTATGATACTATTCTTGATGTATCTGCTTGTCAACCTGGTGACAAGACTCGTTGGATTTCTAACTTCATGCCTGAATTACATGAGGAAGGTTATACGAAGTGGCAATCTAATGTTGAAAAACATCGTGGATACATTTCTACTCACAGAAATGATGCTTCTTATTCTGCTTTATATGCTGCTTAGGAAGATGTATTCGTTAAAATTGCTGAAGGTAAGGATCAAGGCAATATGACTGAAACTATCTATAGAATGGATAAAGTTCAGAAGAATTTGCTTGAGAACTTCTTGACCGCTCGTAACTAGGCTTTATTATTCTCTAAGGGTAATGTAAATCCTGAGACTGGCAAACCTACTATCGTTGATCCTGATACTAACAGACCTATCTATATGTCTGATGGTATTATTCCTCAGGTAGAAGCTTTCTGCAGCAAGTATGCTTATAACAAGTTAACTATTAACGTTCTTAAGACCATTATGATGGCATTGAACGAAAAAGCAGAAAAGCCTACTGGTAATCACTATATGTTTATCGTAAATGAAAAAGCTTGGTATGATCTTGGTGATATTCTTGACCAATACTTAGCTCAATATCATACTGATGGTACATTCTTGTGGTCTATGAAGGCTAATGACTATGTATCTGTTGGTGCTAAGGGATTCGATTCTTTCAACTGGCAGGGTAACACTATCTCATTCAAAGTTGATAGAACCTTCTCTCGTGAATTTGGTTATGATAAGGGTTACATGTTAGCTCTTGACTTAACTGCAGACAAGACTTCTGCTCAACCACCTATCGCAATGTTCAGCTTGAAGGGTGGAGATATGATTTCTAACAAGTACTTAGGTGTAGGTAAGGAAAATGGTTTAACTTCTGGAGAAGTTGCATCACCAGTTGCTGGTTCTAAGTTAATCCTTTGGGGTTATTCTTCTGTAGCAGTATTTAATCCTTATCGTTCATTCGTAGCTAGAGAAATCTAATTATAGTTGAATTAATTAGTAATTAAATAGATAAACCTAGAGGGGAGTTAGTTCCCCTCTAGAATTATATGTAAATAATGTTAATGAATTAATATGGCAAATAAACAAGAACTTGATCTATCTTAGAAGATAGTGCTCAGAAGCGTAAGAGGTAAAGTAGGAAATAAGATACTTATTCAACCATGTAGAAACCCTAGAACTGGAAATTACGCAGATTGTGTAAAAAAAGTAGATTCTAACAATGATATGATTCTTTCTGAAGAAGAAAAGAATGATCCAAATAAAGATTTCTTTATTAAAGAAACAGATTTATTTACTGTTGTAGATGGAACAACATTCAATCTAGAGAATGTTAGAGAACGTTTTATTTGGGAAGCTATTAAATATTGTCCTTTGATTGCTCCAGATTATTTCGCAAAAGACGAGAAGGGAAATTCATTAATTAATGGAACTCCTGGATGGAATTCTAAAGCTCCTAGATATGGAGTAGCAGAATTATATGTTGAAAGACCTGGTGTAGAAGCTAATAGAAGAGTAAATCGTAAGAAACTTAAACACGATGCTGAATCATATATTTATGATGATGAACGTGGTGCTGAAGGAAGAGTATTAAAAGCTAGGTTATTAGGTCATAAGATGGATCATATGCCTGATGCCGATGTTACAGATTACTTATTGCAAGTAGCTGAACAAGATCCAGAAAGAATTATAAATTTATATACTGGAGGAGATACTGCTGTTCGCTTGTTGTTTATTGAAGCACGTGATAAGCATGTTATCAATTACAAGAATAAACTATACACTTATGCTGATAATGTGGTTTTAGGAGCTTCTGATGAAGCAGCCATATTATTCTTAAAAGATCCAAGAAATGCTAATGTTTATAAATTAATTAAACAAGATACTTATCCAGAATTAATTGGAAAAGAAACAAAGAAAAAAGAAGATTAATTTTGGAATAAAAGCTTCTTTAAAGGAGCGTATATAAATACATTATGACTTCGAGACAATTATACGAAGCTGTATTAATTGAATTAAATAAGGAGAACGCTCCCAATATATTACTTGAAGATTTTAATTATTTCGCCAATAAAGCTATTAGTTAGTATATAAATAAAAGATATAATATTTATGATATTAATTAGTAGACTACTGATGATTTAAGAGTATTAAAAGCTACCGCAATCTTAGACGTTAATAAAGTTAATGATTATGATGATTTAAGTCTAGCTTCTAATGCTACTTATGAAACTACATTACCTTTCGATTATTTACATTTACTTAATTGTATTTGTATTTATGATGTTCAAAAAACTTACAAATGTTATAATGTAGGAGATACTTGGAGAGCTGCTGCTACTAGATTAACGGCGGATGCATATTCTCAAGTATTGGATAATTTCTGGAATAGGCCTTCTTATAAAAGACCTTACTATTACATTCATAATGTAAATGTTAATACAACAAATCCTACTAATCCTTATGTAGCTCCTAGTAATAATGTTAAAGAAAAAGGTACTGATATTTCTGGAACAACTATTAATGGTAATGATGGAAATACAGTTCATACAGCAACTACTCAAGGAGGACTTCCAAAAACTATTAAAATAGGAGGAAATAATGTAAGTAATATTGAACGTTCAGCGGAAATAAGGTATGGAAATGTATCACCAGTAAGGCTTGAAATAAGATATGGAACTGATAATTCTGTATTTAAACTTAAAAAAGTATATATTGATTATATCAAAGCTCCTTAGAATATTCGACTTACACAAGAATAGCTTGACCATACAGAGGATACTTCTCAAATGATGGAATTTCCTGATTATGTATGTCAAGAGATAGTAAATGAGTTGGTACACATTGTTATGGAGAACATTAGTGATCCTAAATTACAAACCCATCCAGTAGTTAGTTAGTCTATTGCAAACCCAGCTCAACAATAGACAGAAACAGTCGCTTAGGCACAATAATTTAATTAATTATGTTTAATTTTACAACTTAGACAATTTTTAACACTATCGTTAAAACCACTGAAAACGATGTTAGAGCTAAATCTGCTCCTAAAGGTTATAATATGGTAACCAAGAATGATGCTAATGGTCCTGAATTACGCATTGGCAACACTAGATTCAATGCAGCTAATGTTCTTGACATTCAAGTTAAGAATCACACTGTAGAAAACTTAGCTAAAGTTGAATTTAATTTGGCAACTGTTATATCTTTAGTAACAGCTGATAATAAAGATGTTCAAGAAGGTAGCTATAGAATAGCTTTATATCTTGGATTAACTATGTCTTCTCAAGAAGCTTTCTATGCAAATGATTTATTATATAAAGGAAAACCTTTATATATTGAATTCCCTGTATATGCAGCAGATACTGCAGCAATTATTGCTAACAGAATCGTTAAGATTGCTAATAAATACATGTTATTTATGGCACAAGAGAAGATTTTAGATGTTACTGCTAATGAAGGTAAGGTAACATTTGAAGCTGTTAATGGTTATCAAGTAATCAAGAAAGCTGCAATTCAAAAGTATGATCCAAATGCTAAACAAATTGATTGCTGCAACAATAATGGTGACTTTATTGATATCATGGTAGGTGTTCCTGTAACATATACTACCGATCCTACAACTGGAGAAGTTACAGTTGGTGAAAAGACTTTAGATGGTGATGAACTTCGTGATTTAGCTAACAATGAAGTAGCTATTGAACCAGGTTTAGAAGCATTTGGAGATTATAATTGGATGGTACACAATCTTAGATTACCTACTCTTGCTAATTCTTATTTCTGGGCTGTTACAAAGTCAGAAATGCCTGTAGTTGGTGGAGAATATACTCAATTTATCATAAGAATGTGTGTTGAAAGAGATGGTATAGCAGGTGAAATAGTAGGCGAAAGAGCTAAATCTGTTACTACTCATGTTCTCTATGTATTAGATCAAGGAAATAATGTTTCTACAGTAAAAACTGAATTAGCTAAATTGGCTACTCTTAAGACTGATGCCGATACTGTATTAGCTGATCCATTTGCTCCAGTAGAGTAATTTATTAATCTTTTTTAAAAAAGGCTAGGCCGGACCTATTAGGTCTAGTCTAGCCTATTTTTTTATATTATGGCTTGGACTTCAATACGAAGATTAGCAGATGCCATTTATAATGATGTTGTAAGTGGACTTCGTGGATATCATACAAATCCTAGTATGTCTTTAGAGCAGTTAGAATAGGATGTTGTTGATTTGCGACTGTTAATCATAAAAGAATATATGCTGCAAGGAATACTTCCAATATAGGATTTGTTAATATCCTTAAATTGTATTCCAGTAGATTGTGAAGATTTAGATAAATGTGGATGTAATGCCAATAATTGTGGAAGTAATCCAGTAGCCCATTTTCAAATACCATAGTTATTATTTGATTATGGTTTAAAAAAGGCTATTTATTATGTAGGAACAACTGATAAACAAACTCCTTTTATAGTTTATACTAAACCTTTTGATAGAATTTCTTCTATTTAGAAATATAGAAAAAGAGGAAAGAATAGACCTTGGGTTTACATAGATGTAACTCCAAATTAGGATGGATTATTAGATTGCTATATATTTGATGCTCCATTAATTAAACAAATTACAGTAATTGGAATTTTCAAAGATCCTAGACAATTAGAAGATTTTCAATGTAATTGCTAGGACGATTTTGCTGCTGAAAAAGCAACTTAGATGGATACTAATTTTAGTTTCTTAGATACTATTATAAAGGACAGATTAACTAAATAGAAATTATATTATTATAAATAGATGTCTGCACCTTTGCTTCCTAACGATTAGAGATATTCTGCTGGATAATTATGGTAAACTTTCATTATGTTGCTGTACTTCTAGATATGATGTATGGTATGGAATTAGAAGATTAGGATTTAGAAGAATATGGTCTTCTCGCTTGGGGATTAATTGGAAATAGAAATAGAAAATTATATAAATTTCAAGCATAGATAAATCCTATAGATAATTCAGTTACTTTACCTTGTAATGCCTTAGATGTTAATGGTGATAACTGTGTAGAACTTGTTACAGCTTAGACTGAAGATTGGGAAACTGTAACAAACTATTCTGATTATGGCAACCAATATACATCTTTTGTAGAACAAGCTATAGAAGCTGAAAAATATTATCAAGGTTCATATTACCTTCCTGGAAAAGTTTTAAAATATGAGAAAGTTGGAGATAAGTTATATTTTACACACAATTATGGAACTGTAAATATACTTTATAAAGGAATATTAGCAGATGAAGACGGTCTTCCAGAACTAACTGATAAAGAAGCTACAGCTATCGCTACTTATATTGCTTATGTTACAAAACTCAAAGAAGGACTTCGAACTAATAATGCTGCAATAACTAATTAGGCTATCTAGTTACAAGTTTTATGGAATAAACAATGTGATTAGGCTAGAATTTCATATTTGAACTAGAATGATATGGATTAGATTTTAGATGTAAAAGCATCTTGGAATAGAAAGAGTTATGGAAAAGGAATAAAAATATTACCATGAAACATTATGCATTAGGTTGGGCTTGTAATCTCAACGATGTTTTTGTTAGATTTCCATATGAAAAATGTAAAAATTTAATTACTAATTACAAAACAAAATAGCTTCAAAGAAAAAAGATAAAACAAGTGTTTAGAACAGCTGTTGAAGTTATTATAAATGATATTATTGAAAATAATGTGACCTTTAAAGTTCCTTCTCTCCAGTCTAAAGGTGGAGAAATCCATTTTGAGCCTGTAACAGGGGAGGAATTTAAAGATCTTAAAGCCAAAGGTAAGTTTTCTGGAATAGATTTTCTAGAAACATTATTTACTGGGTATTAGTTATACTTATATATTCACGGAAAAAATGATAATTTTTTAGCAAGAAAAAAGTTTCCAATATATATAAGTAATCATTATAAACAAAAAATGGAAAACCTTGTAAATCAAGGTAAAACTTATTGCTAATGAAACAGACAAAGGTTGATGATTATGTAGATGTTATATAGGAGAAGTATCCAGAATTATCTAAAGAAGAAGTAAAAAGAATTTTAGTTTATGGCTGGAAAATGATATTATAGTATGTGAATTCTGGAAATGATATTTCTATACTGTCTCCAAAATTTTTCTTTTTTATTGGAAGGATTCCAATTTCTGCTTTGGTTGCATTTAATAATTACTGTTATAAATTAGCTAAAAGGATTTAGTATATGTTTAAAAGAACTAAATCTAAGTGGGATGGATATTATTATTTTGCAAGAACTGAAGGTTAGTATTTGGAATTTTTATCTCAAAAAAGAAAAAAGTTTAAGATTTTTTATAATGTAAATCTCTATAAATTATTAGAAGAGTGTAGAATAAAAGAACACTATAAACCTTATATTTTCAGATTATCTGAAGATAAAACAGCAAGGTTGGAAAAATTCTATCCAGAGATTAAAACAGATAAAGCTGAATTAATAATTTAGCGAGATCCATTAAAGATGCAAGATATTCTTGTATCTGAGAATAAATTTAAATATATACAATAGTAATATGGAACAGGCAACAAACTAGTTTAATGCCGGATTATAGATGGATACTCATCCTATGGTATAGGGTAATGATACTTTAACCGATGCTCTTAACGCTACCCTTATAACCATGAATGGAAATGAGGTAATTTTGTAGAATGATATGGGAAATAGGAGAGTGGACAATGCTTTTTTACCAGCTGGGTATGAACCTGTTGGAATAAAAGAGTATGGAGGCATTATTTATATAGCTGCCTATAATCCTATTACGAATAAAAGTCAAATTGGAAGTTTCCCTTCTCCTGAAAGAAAGATTTCTCCTGATGATATTAAAGATGGCTTAGGAGGTTCTTTTGATTTTAGTAGTTTTGAAAGTTCTTATAATAGAGTTAAAGGAGTTAATTTTTTAAAATCTGATACAATTTTAGTTCCTTTAACAAAAGAAGAAACTCTTCATGCAGGAGATAAATTTGTAGTATATTCCGAAGAATTAGCTTCTATAAAAGATGATATTACAAATTATGATAACACTAATGATGAAAATAATACTGATGATGAAAAAAATAAAGTTTTAACTCCTAAAAATAAAAAATATACATTATCATTAGGTGTATTAAATTCACAAAATGAATTTGTTGATATTACAAAAACATTATGCAGATGGAATGAAACTGAAATAAAAACTTACACCAATAAATCTGATTTATTCATATTTAATGACGCTTATTTTATAGCAACAGGAAAACCAGGAGAATTAGATTATACTGAAACTTAGGATGATTTAGAACTTATAAAAGAAAGGCAAATTATGCCAGCCAATACTTATGCGTACAAATTAGTTGGCCCTTTATATTTAAAAGCTGAATTAAATCATATTCAAGATTTTAATTTTAATATATATGGTGTAAGAACTTCTAGTAATGGTGTTACTCCAATAACAGCAGACTTATATATAGAAGCTTTTATAACTTATAATTGTCCTGATTGGATAGATACTTCAGGTGTTACTGATCCTGGAGATGATAATTATGTAAAATATGAATTAGGAAAAATAAAAAATGGATGGTTTGATTTATTTGTAGCAGATACTGATTCTACCAGAACTAAACTTACGTCTAATATATCTATAGATAATAGTACTGAAGTAATATATTATGATGTAAATACTAATATATATATAGCCAAAGTAGTAAAGAGATTTGGTAATGTAACATCAAATAGTAGTGGATTAAAGTATTATACTTTGGGAGTATTAGCTACTAATTCTAATAATTCCAATATATATCTTTAGAATTTATCTCAAGAAGGAGTAATAGATTTTTCAAAACTTGGAAGTGGTGATATTGATTTATTAGGTTGGAGATTTCATAATAATATGAAAGATTATATTACTACATTAACTTACACTTTTGATGCTTATCCTAAATATGGATATAGTTTTAAAAATTTAAAATTCTAGTTTGTAAATGTAAATAATAGTTCTAATAAATTTACTATTTCTAATTTGCCTGTATATAATGGAAGAAATACAATAGAAATTGATTGGGGAAATTATCCTATTATAAAAGAAGCTTTATATCAAGTAAACATTAGTGTTTAGTTAATAAAAAATGAGGGGACTGCTACTGTTGAGACCTCAAATTTTGTAAGATGGTTTCTATCTACACCTTTAATGAATGATTGTTATACTATAAGTAGTGATAACTTCATAAGTGATTATGGAAATCCTATCGGAAATGAAAATACTATCTTAAATAATAAATTAAAAGTTAGTTTAGGAGTAGATTTAGGTGCTTCTAATAATAGTTGGTCAGAGCTTTCTAAATCTCCTACTACTGGAAAATGGATTGGAAAAGCAGAAACTTTTTCTAATAACGAGATTTATGTTGAATATGAACATAAAATGAATGTAGATATAAATATTTCTCCAAAAGCAGTAATAAAAGATAAAGATTTATATCCTAGCTCAGTTGAAATTAATTCTCAAGGAACTCTTTCTGTTACTGATTTATCTGTTGTTATTCCACCCAGTTTTACAAATATAGTAAATTCTCATGGTACTTATGATTCCAATAGTTTAAGTGGATTTGTAGTTGATAATGGAGTTACTGCTAGCACTTCAAAAATTAGTGGAGTAATTAAATTCTATGATAAATTTAAAAGTAAACAATCTAATGATGGTTCTATAGAACATCCTTTTGGAAATGTAGACGAATATTTAAAACCTTCATTATTTTCTGGAACTGGACTTAACAAATATGGTGGATTAGGAGTTGATTATGATGCTTAGGGAGGTAGTAGAGATGAACATTATTTAAATGTTTTCTCTTGTCCTAGTTATACTGTAGAAATGGAATATGGTGATAATTAGGGACATCAACCGCCAGAGAGTTTAGGTAAAAGAATTGGTCACGAATCAAAAGATGGGAAAGTAGTATTTACTCATAGTGTATATAGAGATGAAATATTTGATTATTTTAATGAAAAATTTGAAAATCAAATGTGTTTCTTTGTTTTTGAAAGTGAAGACCATTTAGGAATGCATCATACAGAAACTAGACCATCGGATAATAATCCAGATAGAAAACTATAGAATGTAGCCAGAGTTTGGTTTAAATCAACAGAAGGCTGGGCTGTATTTTCTGCTGTACTTTTGAAAAATGAAGTAAGTGGTACAGCAACAGTAGCTAATGGACTTTGGGAATTTATAAAAAGAAATTTATTTAAAGGTGAAAATTATATTTATTGTTTTGCAGAATCAATTAATTTTTAGGAGGCTGGAATGGTAAAACCAGATTCACAAAATTATGTATATAATAATAAATATACTTTAGATATTCCAATAAGTGCTGTTTGTAATTTTAATGGAACAACCGTAAATCCTGGAGGTTCTGTATAGTGTAAATTTAAAAAATATGGTTAGGAAGATTATACAAATTAGAAACAGATACAATTTACACTTGGTGGACAATCTTCTACATCTAGTACAATAGAATATGATGTTTAGATTTCTTCCCTAGAAGAATTTTAGGATTCAGCTAGTACTATGATAGAAAATGGATCTTCATTAAGTAACGTATATATAAGTACTGGATAGGAACTTGATGCAGATAATTAGAGATTATTACCTACTAAATTTTATAAAAATACAAGTCAAGGATTAAAAAAGGATGATACTCTTTCTAGTAACATCTAGATTAATACAGATATGTAGTATAGTTCTGGTTATTATGGAATTTTGTGGAAGGGTACTTCTACGCTTCCTCCATCATTTAGATATGATGTTACAGGTTGGGATAAAGGAGACCACTGGACATTATTTGATTATCAAGGAATTAAAACTATTTAATAATGGCAGCAACTAATTTTGAAGTATATTTAAATACCCTAAGATAGAAAGGATATTTAGCTTATGAGTATAATCCATTTCATAATTATCAAACTGATGTAGATTTATATGAAGTATCTACTGACGTTGGTAAAGTTTTAGTTCCTAAAGAATAGGCAGTTAATAAAAGAAATGGAGAACTCTTAATTAAAAAGAAAGATACTTGGGTAGATAAAAGAGGAAATAAAATAAGTAGTTCTAATCGTATTCTTGCCACAAGCGGAACACTTTATGCTAAAGCTGGTTCCTTAATAGATTTAGAAACGGACAAATTAAACTTTGATTTAGAACATCCAGTAGATATTTAGGTTTAGCCATCTTATGATGGTTCTGTAAACCTTATTTTAAATGACGATAAAAATATACCTCGATTAATTAACTCTAGATTTTCAGCAAGAGAAAAAAATACTTATGAAATCGTAGATAGAATTGGGGAAAATGATACTAATATATATAATTCTAATACATTTGAAAAGGATACTTCATTATACTTCCAATATGAATATAATCCAGTAATTAAATATATGGGATATATAAAAGGAACATTACCTGTTGGACAATATTGTTTTTATTTTACTTATTGTGATGCTGATGATAACGAATCTGATTATATAGCCGAATCTTGATAAATCCCAGTGATTAATGGAACTGATAAAGATCCTTATTCAAAGGATGGAGGAATTAAAAATCAACTTACTAATAAAGGTATTAAATTGAAATTATCTAATATGGATAAATCTTATAATTATTTAAAGGTTTATTATGTTAGATATTTTGCTGATTATTAGTAGAATAGAGTTTTTGAATGTAAAAAATTATATAAACGATTTCCAATAAATTCTGATACATTATATTTACAAATTACTGGATATGAAGAAGCGGAAGATTTGGACCCTAATATATTAAATATTTCCAGATTTAATCCTAAAAGTATATTAGCACAAGCACAATGCAAAAATATGTTATTCTTTGGAAATATAGTTAAAAATTCTGACAATTATAGAGAATTAACTGACTGTGCTTTAAGAATTATTCCAGAAATTTAGGTTAATGATAATTTTAAAACTGTTGATAACTAGTATGATCCATTAGATGCTGGAGCTGGATATTATGGTTCCACAAATATGTATAATAATGTGGGATATTTTAGCTAGGAATATTACAGGTTTGGAGTAGTATTCATTTATTAGAATGGAACATTATCCAATGTTTATAATACTTTAGGATATGATTTAAATCCTAATTCTTCTAAACCACACTGTACAAAACCTATATTTTCTGAAGAAGGTCCAGTATTAATTAGACAATATATTTAGATTGATGATGAAGGTTGGATAAATGATTCTAAATATGTTAATGGAACTAATAAAAATGCTAGAGGAGTTTGTAGATTTGATTATAATGTTGAGGATGATAAAACTATATTAGGAATTAAATTTAATATTCCATAGGAAGTAATGGATTTCTTAAAAGAAGACTTAGGGATAAGAGGTATGTTTTTTGTAAGACAAAAATGTGTTCCTAATATTCTTGCATAGTGTTATCTTATGCCTATGGATGATTAGATGGAAGGCCCTGTAATAGAAACTGGCGGAAAATATTATACAGAAACTTTTGTAACTTAGGGAAAAGATAAATCTAATGGTTGTTTAGTAACAAATAACTATGAAGATAGACTGTATGAATACAAGTATACTGGAGAAGGAAGTTCTGAAAATTCTATAAGTGTTAATGCTTATGCAGCTATCTGCCCTGATTTTCTTTTAAATTAGCCTTATTATAATCAAATATTTAATGGTAGTAAATTTAGATTATAGTAGCTTACATAGTCTCCTACTAGTAATAATTCTAATTCTTTATTACAAAAAGAAGAAAGATTTTATAAAGAAGGTGGAACTGGAACTGATATTAAATATAATAGTTTAAATTCTTCATATAAACAGGTTATAATAACTTCAGTTACTGATGATGTGCCAACTGTTGCTATTAAAAATAAAGTATATAGACTTGAAATGGGAGAAACAGAAGAAGCATTTAGATTTGTATATGCTGAAGTTGATAATGGTACAGTAAATGTTGGAAATGAAGATTATGATTCTGTAAATAGTGCAACTAATATTGTTAGAGGAAAATTCTCCCCATATTTAGCAATTTATAGTAATCAAAAACTTGAAACTAGTTAGTTATATAATATATTTTAGGATGCTTCAGTAAATGTTACTCAAGAATATTAGAATAGAATGGATTCTTCAGAACCATTTTATGCAATATCTGATAGATATAATTTTGATGGATTAGCCAATTCAAATTTAGTTTATGAAGGAACTGATGCGGAAACAGTAGCTGTAAGAACTTTAGTATGTTGGAGAGGAGATTGTTTTATTAATACATTTACTTACAGGTTAAATAGAAACTTTAATGATCCATCTCTTCCAAATAATGATAAAATTATTGATAAAAATACTTGGAAAGAAAATTATGATGCATCTGATTCTACTAAATGGGAAGATATTTCCCGTTCAGACTTAAATGCAGTTCAAATGGGAAGTTGGATTACTATTAAAGTTAGAAGTGCAATGAATTATGCTCTTCGTTCTCAAGACCATTCATATGTTTCCGAAGAAGCTTTAATGGGATAGCCAAGAAGTTTTTATCCTAGAAATCTTGTAATGTGGAGAGGCGAAAATAAAATGCCTGATTCATATCTATATAATGATGCTTATAGAGCTTCTTTAGGATATAAATGTTATTTTGCATTAGTGGATGTAAACTATATTAAAGATACATTCTCTAATAGAATACAATATTCTGCAATATCTATTCAAGATTCCTTTAAAAACAATTATAGATATTCATTATCCACTTATTTTAGAGATTATTCTTAGGAATATGGTTCTATTCAAAAGTTAGTTGAACTTGGAGGGTATTTATTAGTTGTATTTGAACATGCAATTGGAATAGCAGTAGTTAATGAAAGAGTATTAGCAGGTACTGGAGATGGAGAACCCGTATTTATAAATACTCAAAACGTATTACCAGAAGAATTAACTATAATTACTGATACTTATGGTTCACAATGGCCTGAATCTGTAGTTAAATCCGAGGCTGGATATGTTTACGGAGTTGATACTATTGCTAAAAAAATATGGAGAGTTAAAGGACAATAGATTGAAATTCTTTCCGATTTTAAAGTAAATAAATTCTTGATAGACAATATATCTTTAGGAGAAAGAGAATTATATCCAATTATTGGATTAAAAAATGTTAAAACTCATTATAATAATAATAAAAAGGATATAATGTTTACTTTCTATGATGATGTTTATAAAGACGAGGAAAAAGTTTGGAATCTATGTTTCAATGAACTTTTAGACAAATTTATAACTTTCTATAGTTGGTTGCCAAGTTATTCTGAAAATATTGATACTCAATTCTTTACATTTGATAGAAGAACTTCAAAGTGGCTAACACTATTAAATAAATGTAATTATAATATTCCAGAAAATACTGGAGTATTAGTTGATATTCCAGTTTTAAATTCTTATAATAGTAATGCAATTTTATATTATAGAAATCCTGATATAACTGGAAAAGCTTATAAAACTGTTATAAATCCTGATGGAACAACTTATAATAAAGAAGTTACTGTTAACGCTAATAAAAGTGATAACCTATTAGAAAATGGAATACTTACTAATGTCACTTATAAAATAGAAAAAGACCATTGGGGAAATTGGAAACAAGTTAGAAATGTTGCAGAAGATGGAACCTTAACTGGAAATACAATTAGTTTCAAATCCAATATATTTACAAAAAGTAATCCTGTTAGAACATTAATTATTACTCCAACTGTAGTTGTTTAGGATGAAATTTCTGGTTTAAATACCATAGCATAGTTTTAGTCTGAAACAATAGCATTTACATTGAAGAGTATTGTAGATAATCCTGCTTTAACTATTCCAGATAAAGAAAAACCAAGTCTTACTACTGATTTCTATTTACATGGATAGTCTGGATTATTTAATATTTCAGAAAATATTTATCCAACTTATTGGTATGGAGAATTTCATCCATTTGAATTTGAGTTTGTAGTAAATGATAAGATTGGACAATAGAAAATCTTTAATGATTTAGTAATTATATCAAATAAAGCTGAACCAGAATCATTCCATTTTGAAATAGAAGGTGATAATTATGAATTCTCTGAAGATAAGCGAACTATGTATTTTAGATAGGAAGCTACTAAAAATCTTTATTAGAATTTAGGTTCTGATATACTTTACAATAGAAAATATACTGATGTAATTGCTATAAAGAGAAGTCTTGAATAGTATTACAGAGGAACAGGAACTCAAGGTACTTCTGGATTAGCTAAACAAACTACTTATGGTTATTCTAAAAAACCAGTTGATAAAGTTTATCCAGTAGAAAATACAGGATTAGTTAAATAGGTAAAATCTACAATATTCCCATTATATTATGAACGAGTAGATACATATAATGAAATATATGATTTATATACTCAAATGGTTGGAACAGGATATGATTTTAAAAATTTGTCAGGTTCAGAAATTAAATGGAATGTTGATTTAAATTAGTTTGATATTGTAACTCATATTAAGAATAGTCCTATAGATTTATATGGAAGACTTAGAGGAAATTCTAGATATAAGGAAGGTAAGTGGAATGTATAGATTCCATCAATAACCTTTATGTAGAAAAATGAAGCTAACTGGGTACCTGTATACGAGAAATTAGAAGAAGATGGGCCTTTACATAATGCTGGAATACAAATTCCTCCTATAGTAATAAATTCTCAATATGTCCCAACAGATTTGGAAAAAGATTCTTTGGGAATTGAAGATTTACCAAATATTTATACTGGGAGAAAAAATACTCCAACAGAAGAACCAACAAGTCCTGCTTAGTATGTAGATACTAGTAGTTGGACTTATAGAAAAGAAGCTAGAATTAGAGATAAATGGATAAAAGTACGAATTAGATATAGTGGAAAGAATTTAGCTATTATTCATAGTATAGCTACTCTTTATAATATAAGTTATAGTTAATTATGACAGTAGATATAGATTATAAATAGTAGGTTCCAGAAGTAATAAATTCAGTATTAGTAAATGGAATGGATTTATCTGGAATCTTTGGAGACTCTGTTCTAGGTAGAAATTTAGGAAATATGTTTAGTTCAGGAATTTCTACAGCAAGTTCTAATATAGCTTAGAATATCTTTAAAGGAGAATCTTTAACATAGGGTTTAGGTTAGGATGTCGGATAGTCTATAGCTGGTACAGCTGCAGGATTGGCTGGATATGGAATAGGATAGGGAATAAATGCTTTAGGAGGAAATTCCAAATTATCTAGGGGATTAGGTGCTGGAGTAGCTTCTGGTATTGGAAATATTGGAGGTACAGTAGCTTCTAATTTACTTAAAGGTAACGCCGCTTTCTAGGGATTTAGAACTATGAAGGATGCTACATCAGCTTATAAAGCTTATTAGGCAGCTAATGTAGGAAGATCCTTAAAATCTGCTGCAGATGCTGCTTAGGTGACTAAAGAAGCTGGAGAAGCTGCTAAAGCTGCAAGAACGGCTGCTATAAGTAACATAGCTGGAGTAGGAATGTCTGCAGTAGGAGCTGGATTACAAGCTGCATTAGGTCCTTCCAAAGAATACGGTGGAAAATATGGAAATATTACTCAAACAATGGACACCGTATATGATTTAGCTCAAATGGGAGTTGGATTTGTTCCTGGAGTTGGAACAGCTATTTCCGGAGCTATGGCATTAAACAAAGGTTTATCCAATTTATTTGGTTCTACAGATGGAATGACTCGTACTGATGCTATATTAGGTTCTGCTTTTATGCCTGCTCCTGTAAAATGGTTAAATATGTGGGGAGCAAAAACTACTGATACATTTAATAATTAGTCTTGGTAGAATACTCAAAAAACTAACGCTTTTATGGGAAATGCTTTTGGAAATTTAGGTGAAAAATTTGATAAAGCAAGAGAAGAAGCTGGAAAAACTTACGGTACTTTTTCGAGAGGATCTTATAATAGAGCTTAGGATAATATAGGATTTGCTAATAATGCTTGGGAAAAGATATTAGCAATGGCTGATTAGAATGAATTATAGAAAATTAGAAGTTAGTATATGACTTCCATAAATAATCAAAGATATGCCTAGAATATATAGGGTGGATGGTCACCATTACAAAGAGGTAAATACGGAATGAAGATACTTAATAATGCAACTAACCATAATATAGGAATGAGACTATTATCTGGGGCTGCATTAATAGACAATAAACAAATGATATTATGCAACGTTCCAGATTAAAAAATATAGCGAATAAATCAAAAGAAATGATAAAACCAGTTGTGGGAGAGTTCGAACAATTTAAGAACTCTCTCCCAATTGAAATAGACGATAATTATAGACTTGAAGCAGCTTGGAAAGCTTATGGTAAACCAAAAAATTATCAAGAAGCACTTTGGGAAGGTTTAGTGCAACCTATAGATGATAAGACGTTCAAAATGCCTTCTATCGGTTATAATGAAGAAACTGAAGAATATGAATACCTTAACAAGGGTAAAGAGAATGAAACTGTAAATAGAGATATTCGTGTTTGGGATAATGATGTCATACCTTTTGTTAAAGAGTTAAAACATGGTGGTTATATTAGAGTATATAACGATGAAAAGGATTGTTGGACTTATAAGAAAGGTGGAAAAATAAAAGTTCAAATGGCCGATGGTTCTGGTACTATAGAAATTGATTATCCCGATAAAGATTAGAAAGCTGGTAGAAAACCTATAGGAGAAAAAGATGGTAAGAAATTATATCTTAATGGAGATGGAAAAGCTGGTTATGCAGATCCAAAAGAAGGTCCTGAACAGACTAAATGGATGAAGGAAGGTGGAAAAAATAGTTTAGCTGAAATTTTTAAAAATGGAGGAAAACCTAAAAATGAAGAAAATCTTATATTAGAACGCTTATTTAAAGAATGGCCAGTTTTATCTACTATAAAATTTAATATAGTTCCTGATTCTACTTTTACAAAAGAAAACACGGGTATTGGAAGTATAGAATATATTTCTCCTAATGAAGAAGAATATATAACATATCCCAATGGATATAAACATAAAAATCCTCACATAGGAGAAGCTAGTATTATTTATAATCCTTCTGATAATGATTATGAAGATATAAAAATGGATTTATTACACGCTTTAAGAACGCAAGATCCTAAATATAGAGAATTAGTAGAAAGTATTGATAAAGTAGTTTTAGAGGGAAATGATGATTTAAAAACCAATGCTAAGTTAAAGTATGAATAGGATTATAAAGAATATGGAAAAGAATATGCTCCATTTAAGTAGTATGTTTCTAATGAAGTAGATGGGTTATTAAGAAATTTATTTTATAATGGTTCTCCAGAAGTATTAAAAAATAAAAATTATTACCCAGATAAGAAAAAATTGAAAGAATGGAATAAACATTTATTACCGTATACATAGAAAATAGAACAATATTTAAGTGAAAACCCACAAGCATTCAAGTAGGGCGGACAAATGAATGTTATTCCAGAAGGTGCTCTTCATGCTAGAAAGAATAATATGGAAGGTGCTGGAGAAGACTTTACTCATAAAGGAATTCCTGTAGTTGATAACGATGGTGAACAATAGGCAGAAATAGAAAGAAATGAAGTAATCTTTAATAAAGATTTAACTGACTTTATTGAATCTAATTATAAGAAATTTAAGTCTGAAGAAACTAAGAATAATGAAAAGGATGAAATTGCTATAAAAGTTGGTAAAAGATTAGTTAAGGAATTACTTACTAATACAGATGATAGAACTGGATTAATTAGTGAGGTGGAACAAAAAATATGATATGGTAGAAGCTAAAGAAACTAAAAATATAGGATGTATAAAAATAGGTGGGCAAGAATATGATGTATTTATTGCCAAATCTGAATCTTAGAAATAGTAGGGTTTATAGAATTTTAAATCTTTGCCTGAAGATGAAGGTATACTATTTGTAATTAATGAAGAAAATCCAGTTGAAACTTTCTTCCATATGCATAACGTTCCATTTCCTTTGGATTTAATCTTTATGGATGATGAGTTTAAAGTACTAGATGTTAAACGAGGAAATCCAGAAGATGATAAAATTGAAGGAAAAGCTTCTTATGTATTAGAAATTAATGCAGATAGTGGAGTTAAAAAAGGAGATGAAGCTGAGTTAGATGATGAAGATACTCATAAATATGTAATGAAAGTATTATCTCCAGATGGTAGTACTCAAATGAATCTTGAAGGTGGAGAACGTATAGTTTCTAGAAGAGAAACTTTGGTATTAATTAAAAAAGCTCTTAAAGCTAATAGTACTGGAGAAGATAAAGATTATAAGGCTCTTGGAAAGTATATGTTCAAAGTATTATCTGGACAAGATTCTAGAGAACCAGAATATGTAAATGCTCCCGAAAGAAAGGAGGATAAATAATGGCAGATATAAAATATGATATTGCAAATTTATTAGATAATCCTTCTAATATTAATTTTAGAAATCCTATTTTTACAACTTTTGACAATGTATAGCCAACAAAAACTTAGTTAAATTTAGAATTATTTGATAATCCATTTACATTAAATTGGGCTTCAGGAATTTCCCCTGACGGAATTCCAATTGCAAAAGATACTGTAAAAGCTAGAAAAGGAGAAGAAGAAACTTCCATTCCAACTGTAAATAACACTGAAGAAGTTCTTTTAACTTAGGAAAATATTCCATAGGAAGCTTCTACACAAGAATAGAAAACTTCTACAAAATAGCCTTATAAAGGAAAAACAAAATGGCAAGAAGAATTAACTCAAGCCTATAAGAGATATGGATTAAGTGATAATGCAATTAGAAATTTAATTGCAAAAAATGCTTTAGAATCTAACTGGGGTAAGTCTACTGGAGGTAAATATAATTATGGAAATATTACTGCAGGATATGGTTGGAAAGGAAAGACTACTTTAGGAAATGATAAAGATGCAGAAGGAAAACCTATTAAATAGATTTGGAGAGAATACTCTTCTATAGATGATTATGTGAAAGATGAAATAGATTTACTTAAAAGATTATATGATTTTAATGAAAATGACCCAATAGAAGTATTCGCTTATAAATTAAAACATGGAAGAGGTGGAAGACAATATGCTGCCGCCAAAAATTATGAATCAGCTATAAGTAACATTTATAAACAAGTACAAGTATGAATTGGATAACTATACTTCAAAAGAATAGTGGTGGAATTAGTTCAAAAAGAGTAATTGCTTTATTAGGAGCATTGATTTGTTTTGGAATTTTAATTGCGGGTTTTATAACTGGAAAAGAAATTCCAGAATATGGGGATATAATCTTTATTGGATGTCTTTCCCTATATGGAGTTGAAATAATTCCTAACTTTTGGAATAAATCTATCAACAAATCTTAAATTTTGATTAATATATAGAAAATAATATGTTTATTAGAAATCAGATAAGAAATAAAAGGTTTTAACCAATTAACTTAATAATATTATTAAACTATGAAATTTAAAATTAATGATCCAAAATTTGTAAAATTTATGTAGGAGGGCGGTGTTGCTCCTGATGCAGCACCTGTAGAAGAAGCTCCTGCAGCACCTGAACAAGGTGGAAGTCCAGAGGAACAGATAATAATGGCTTGTCAACAAGCAGTACAGACTCAAGATTGCCAATTAGCAATGCAAGTTTGTCAAGCTGTACTCCAAATGTTGGGTGGTGGTGCTCCTGCTGAAGCTCCTGCTGCACCAGAAGGTGCTCAACCTGTTTATAGAAAAGGTGGAAAACTCAGTAAATGGATTTCTAAATGAATTAACTAAGGCAAATACGACACGCAAAGTCGTGTTTGCCTTTTATTATTTAAAATTAAATTGATTATGGCTGATACAAATTATTTATATTACGGCGATTAGGAAATAGAATAGTAGGCATTGATGAACAGTCTTGCAAATGAAGTGAATAACTACGTAGCTAGTAAATCTTGGAGCAAGAAGAAAAAAGAAAGATTTATGTCAGCCTACTCAGATATGATAAATAGAGGATTAAAAGGGGCATCTAATAGTTCCGGAGTATGGATGGTAGATTTTGGAGGTGATGATTATATTAATTAGAATACTTGGGATGATGAATAGAGAAAAGCTTATGAAGCAGCAGCCACTTTTATTCATCAACAAATGTCTGGACTACCTACTAGGTCTAGTTAGGAACAAACTAAAAAAGAAGAAGATAAAAAAGAACTTACAAAGTTTAAGAATAAAGATTTTGTATCTTCATTTACAAATCGTTTAGTGAATGACTGGTTTGGTGGTAGTACAACCAATTATTCAAATTAGTGGAATGACTATGATGAAAGAGGAGAAAATGGATTAAGAGGTATTAACCAAAGAGCAGGAATGTTGGCTACTTCTTTAAGAAATTATTTAAGCTCTTTAAAAGATGACCAATATGATTTTGCTGATAGTCCATTTACTGATATTAACGATTTTAAAACTAAAATACAAACTGCAATAGACACTTTGGAGAGTGATAATAAAGATTTAAACCAAATTAAAAAATCTTTAAATGTTATTGGATTAAATGCAGATGAATGGTTTAATAATGGTTCTGGAGATCCATATGTAGATGAATATGGAAGAACTGTAGTTGGATCTGATGGAAAACCTTTATCATATGCATAGTATTATAATAATTTAGCTCTTCAAGAAAAAACAAAACAAGAAACTGAACAAAAAGCAGCTGAAGAAAAATAGAAAGCTTTAGATGCTTTACAAGTATATACTTCTAGGCCCACTTAGAAAATTTCATCTTTAATAGACTTATCAAACAAGTATAAAGGAGATTTAAATTAGGCTATTGCAAACTATTAGAAGATAAACCTTAATCAATTAACTTAGGAACAAAATGATGAACTTGTTTCTTTGTTTTAGGGAGGTTATAATTAGAATGCTTTAGATGATATTAATGATGATGAATGGGAATAGATTAAAACCAAAGTTGCTACAAACGGAGAAGATAGAAGTTAGTATAGAAAAATAGAAGGAATAAATGGCATTTATTATGATGTTGCTAAAAAACATTTGTTCCAATTAGGTAATTTTTAGCAAGCAAATAATAAAAATTTTTTATCTGGATTAAGTGATAAAGAAAGAAAAGATGCAGAGTAGTAGCGTTTAATTTTTGAAGGTTCCGGCCTTTCTGGAGCTGATATAGCTGATATAGCTGCCACTTTTACAGATTTAGCTGGAATTGGAGCTTCTTTTATTCCTGTAGTTGGTAATATAGCAGGAGCTGCAACAGGAGCAGCAGGTTCATTAACCCATTTTGGAGCCGATTGGTCTAGAGATGGATTAGATTGGGGTGATGTAAAAAGATTAGGTGTTAATTTAGCTTTTGATACTGCTACTTTAATTCCAGGTTTTGGAACAGCAGCTAAAGCTGGAAAAATTGCTAAATTTTTAGCTCCAAAAGTACCATATATTATAGCTGGAATTGGTGCAGTTTAGGGATTATCAAATGGAACTGAAATAATTAATTCATTTAAAAAATTATCTGATCCAAGTACTGTAACTGTAGAAGATTTACAAAACATGGCTCAAGGAATAGCTTTACTTGCTGGAGGTGTAAATGTTTCAAGAGGAATATATTAGTCTAGACAGGCTAAGAAAAATTTAAGGCCTGCAACTTCTTCTGAACCTGCAACAATAAAGACTAGAAATGGAAGAACATTAGAATTAAATGAATCTGAATATAACACTTTAAATAGTAAAACTGCTACAAGAGAAGCTAAACAAGCTGCAGTAGAAAGTGCAGCAACAAGAAGTGGAACTCCATTAGATGCTACTGATGGAATATCATATAAAGGATGGTCATTATTAAAAAATCCTACAAAAACTAAAAATACTTCAACAGAAGTAGAAGGATTAACCGCACCAAAAGCAGCTACTTAGGGAGTAAATATTGGAGAAATCAGAGAAAGAAATAGAAAATGGATTGAAGAACATCCAACTTTATCTAGAATACTTCCTGGCAGAACCACTGATTCTAAAATTAATTGGACAAATGAAGGAATGTATATTAGAGGGTTTAAAGAAAATAATACTACATAGTAGAGTACTCAAACAGAAACTTCTACAGGAACTTCTAAACCCTCTACAAATATTTCTAATTTAGAATATTTCCCTAAAGATGCTAATATTAAAGATGTAAAAGAAGTATAGAATGCTTTAAATGCCCCTGATTATAAACTAAGAAGAGAAACTAGAATTCCACAACAAAATTAGAATATAACAGGAAAATTAGCTGATGGAACAAATTATGAGATTTCATTTGATGGAACTAACATAACTGTAAAAGGACTTAAAAATCCCCCAGAGTTAAAAGGAAAAAGTTTACATGAATAGAAATAGGAGTTAGGAAAATGGATTAATAAATTAAATTTAGAAAAAAAGCCTAAACTTAAAAAAGATTCCAAAGAATGGAAAGAATTTGTTAATTCTATAAGAGAATTAAAAAGAAAAGGATTCTTATTTAGAAAAGGTGGTAAACTTACAGATACTCAAATTGATAACTTTTTAAAACAATATAAAGTATGAAGATAAGTCATAGAAGTATTCCAAAATTTCAAGGAGGTGGAACTACATTTAATCTTGATGATTGGATAAATTAGAATAAGAATTATTATGATTGGTATTCTAAAATTTATCCAAATGCATAGAAACTTGCAGGAAATCCGCTTCAACAAAGAAATGATAATTGGAATAAGGAACAATTAAGTTCTTCTCATTATACTACTGATGATTTAAGAAGAAGTGCTTATAATAACTATTTATATACTGGAGATTATAATGCTAGACAATCAGATTTACAGCATTGGGCTAATTCTTTATAGGATTTAAATAATGTATCTGATTAGGACTTAGTAAATAGATATAATACTATAGCAGGTAGAATTAGGGCGGCTAGGGAAGCTCCTCAAACTTATAATACTCGTGGTTATACCGGAACTAATAGGGATTTTAGGTCAATATTTGAATCTAGAAGTAAACAAGGAACAAATAATCCATTATATGTAATAGGTTATTAGGATAATCTGGAAGATATAGAAGGAACTTCTACATGGTAGCGAAGAATGGATAGGTATCAGACTAAATTTGAAGATGATACTGAAGAAGGAAAAAAGAATAGAGTTTTTTATATAAAAAGACCTAATGGTACTACTGTAAAAGTTTACAAAAAAGAGAATGGAGATATTGCATTATTTGAAGATCCCCAAACTCCCCCAGCAGAAAATCCTGCACCGGTAGTTGAAAGACCTAATCCAGAACCCCTAGCTCAAAAACCTGAGGTTTAGGATAAAATAAATCCTATAAATAGTGTTAGAATAGGTGATGAAAATTCTCCTAGAAAATTTTTTGATTGGGAAAAGATTGGAGAAGGTATAAATAACATATTAGGAAATCCCGACTTATATGCTGCTGGTAGATTAGCTGGAAATCTTATTAATAATGCTAGAGTTTATGATGAAGCTTTAAAAGGAATTAAGCCTGTTTTAAAAGATACTTATCTAACACATCGTTAGGTAGTAGGTGATGAAGCTACTAAATAGGCTTATTATAGAAGGGCTGCTCAAGGACAAACTAAAGCTGCTAGACCTTTTACTTCTGATGCTGATAGACAAATGGCTTATTAGATGGAAGCTAAACGAATTGGTGATGAATTAAGAGCTTAGGGAGACTTAGCTGATAATCAAGAAATTCGTAGAACATCTGATGAATCAAATCAACATCAATGGGCTAATACTCAAAGGGCTACTGAAGTAGCTAATTATAATACAGCTTCTATTAATCAAGCTAATGCTTTAAAGCATAATTTATTAGCATAGAAACATTCAGCACAATGGTCATCTATTGATAATTTCTTAAAAGGAATTGAATATAGAAAAAGACAATAGCTTGCTGAAAAGCAACAAATGGATGATAGAATTTGGGAATTGTAGATGCAAGATTAGATGGCTACTGACCCAGATTTTGTTAAAGCGAAATCTAATTATGATTTAGCTTATAAGAAACTTTCTTCGGAAGGTGCTACTGAAGAGGATGAAGCTAATTATACAAAGGCTGAAGAAGAATTAGCAAGAGTAAGAAAACAATTATTAATTAAATATTACTAGAATTTACAAGATAGAATGGCTAGTAGACATTTAATTAATTGGAGTAAATATGGTTCTAAAATAACTTGGAAACGTAAAGAGGATTTATTGTATAAATCTGCAAGGGATGTTGTAGACCATTTTAGAAAAATATCTAAAATTGCTTCTGACTCTTATAATAGAAAACAGCCTAAAATAGAAAAACTTACATCACATCCAAAAGGAACTACTAGGAGATATCAACAGGGTGGAACAGCTCCATTTACAGTATATACTCCAATATCTTTAGGTGGAGAAACTTCTTCTACTTATAGTTATAATTCAGGTACTGGTTCTGGAAGTGGTAGTTCAAGTAAGAAATCTGAAGGACAGGATTTACTAAAAGATTTATTAAAAACACTTTCTTTTGAAGGATTACCTTCCGATGTGAATAATATTTATACTTCTTTAACTAGATTACTTAGTAGAAGTCAAGCATATGGAACTGAATTATCATTTGATGATGTAGCTAGTTTATATGTTAGACAAATGCAAAAAATAAATGCTATAAAATATAATAAATCTCAATTTGATAAAGCATAGTCTACAGTAAATAATAGAAATGCATAGTCTGAATTAGCTTTAGATGTTTATGGCAGATTAGTTGCATAGAATAAAGAAGGAGGTATAGAATATATTTCTGTTGATGATTATAAAGAAAATTCTGATAAATATATTCCTTTAACAAATGATTAGGTATTAAATTTCAGAGCTTTAGGAAAAGCTTTTGATAGTAATTTAATATAGGTAGCAAGTAATGCTACTAGTATGGAAGAAATTGGAAAATTCTTAAAAGCATAGTTACCAAAGATAGGTAATGTAGAAACTACTATTGAAGGGTATACTAAATAGGATTCTAATCTTATTAGGCAAGGTGTGGCTCTATTAAAGGATGCTCCAGCTGGAGATTATAAATTTACAGAATATGTTAAAAATTTACCAGCCGATTAGAGAAAACAAGCTTAGATGGCTGTTTAGTATCTTTAGAGTATTCTTCCAAGAAATATGTAGAATTTAATTAATGTAAATTCTTAGTTATTTGGTGGATTATCAAAGTCCGATTTAATTTATGGTTTAGTTCATTCTGGAACAGATGAAAACTATAAAATGGAATTAACAGCTGTAACTGGAAAAGCTTCTGATTCTAGTAAAAAAGGTGGAACTGATGGAGATATAAAATCTAATTTCTTAGATTAGTTATAGAGGGATTAGATTGGAATTGATAGAGAGTTTTCTATGGTAACAAAAGACGGTCCTTCTAAATTATATTCACTAAATTCGAAATATATATCACAACTTCCAAATGTTGCAGAAGACATGAATTTAAATGAAATGTTAGATAAAAGTAAAATTGGAAGTATAATGGATAGTAGATTAGGGGTAACTTTTGGAGATTAGGTTATCAATCCTAATGATTTTAAAGATATCATGTTTGATTTAGGAGGTGGTGCTACTGTTGTAACCTTACCTTGCAAATATGAAAATGGACATAAAGTAGTCAATTTTGCTATTAAAGATGAGTTTGATAATGCTATAAAAGAAGTTTCTAAAAATATTCCAATTGATTATTCTAATCCAACTTTTGTAAAAGCTTTGTCAGAAAAACTACATGAAAAAGGATTAGATAGTTTATTAAGTGGGGATTCTATAGATCCTAATATGCTTGGGCATTTCTTAGTAGTATCAGCTTACACTACTGATAAAATTAATGTAAATACTAATTCAAGATATATTGAAAAAGTTAAAAATCCAGATAAATCTTTAGAAGAAAGATTAATAAAAGGATTAAGCACTAATAAAGATAAAAATGATTATGAACTTGATATTGATGATAAATGGGGATTATTTGAATTAACTTATGATGATGTATACAGAGGAAGTGTATTTATTCCTTTGAATAATGATCCTGTATCAGCACAAACTGGGTGGGGAAATGATAATATAAAATTAGACGAAACCCGAAATTTAGCTGAACAATACCAAAATTATCAAAAGAGTTTAAAACAAAAAGATTCTAGTTCAAGAAATTTATATGAAAGAGAATGATTGGATTGTTGCTACTCTGAATAATCCAGAGTTTACTGCAGCCGACTTTAAAAATATACAAGGTTTGTCTTTAGATAATACTCAGTTATTATCTAAAGACGAATATTTAAAAAGTTCTTTTATTACTGAAAATGATAATTTTAAAAACGGTGATGGAACTTTTAGTAAAGATAAATTCGAAACTTTTTATGATGATTAGGCTAAGAAGTTTTAGGATTTTTAGTAGGATAGTTCTTTAGATAATTATACTTATGGATTTTGGGATACAGCTGGTGCGAATGATTCTAAAAAGGTTTCAAAACCTAAAATTGGAATAGATTTAGTATTAAATCCAGAACATATTTCTACTGGAGTTATTGGTTAGGGAATGAATGGAGAAAGAGAATTTTCTGACATGGAATTAGCTCAATAGTAGAAAATCTTTGATATTACTTCAGGAAAAGAAAAAGAATATAGTGCTAATGATGCTTCATTATTTTCAAATCCTTTTAGATGGTTTAAAGAATTAGTTAGTGAACCTTTAGTTTTAGCTACATATGAAGAAGATTCTGATGATATTAATCCTATAACTGGCCAAATGGAACACCATAAGAAAGGTGATAAAAAGTTAAATGGAGCTGGAGAATATTATTTAGAAACTTTAGGAGGAAGAAGTGTTATTGGAAAACAGTTTTTATCAATGGGAGATATTTTAACCAGTGATACTTCTGAAATAAATAAATATGACTTTTTTGATTCAGATGGATTAGAAAAAAGTACTTCTAGTGTAATAGCTAAAAATTTAGCTGCTATAGCTCCTATGGCTTTTTTAAATCCTGTTGGAGCAACTGTATATAGTGGAGCTTACGTTGTTAGGGAGATAGCTAAAGCAATGCCGATGTTATATCAAATATCTACCTCGTTATTAGGTAATACTAATGATAGCAAATTATTAAATAATATAGCTGGTTGGGGTAATAAATTAACTGGAGGAACTTCGGAATATGCTAAACAAAATACTTTTTCTTTTGAAAATTTTGGTAATTTAATTTCTGATGTAGCTTTGCAATGGGGACAACAAAAAGTAATAGCTAATTCTATATCAAAATTAGGTAATGATAGTAAAAAAATACTTAATACTGCTGAAGTAAAAGCTATGAAAGAATTTCAAGCTTAGGCTAAAAACATTATAAATAAAGCTGAACGTGAAGAAGTTAGTTAGGATGTTATTGAAAATCTTATTCAGTATGTAGGAACTGTATCTGTTCCAGAAATTGAAGGTGTTTTAAAAAATGGAGCTTGGAAAAATACTTTTATTGGGCAAGCAGCTTTAAAGAAATTTTTACCAGAAGCTGAAAAAGCTTATGCTAAAAGGGTAAGGCTCGGATAGGATATGTCTTTAGCATATATGGCAATTGTATCCAATACTGATGTTTATGAATCTGCTTTAGAACATGGTGCGACTAAAAAAGAAGCAGCTTTATTAGCTTTGGGAAGTACTGTTGGAATGTTTTCAGTAGATAAATATTTAGGTCTTGGAGAAATGTTTTTTGATGATCCAGACGCTATCGCTAGAAGAGAATTTAAATAGGTTTTAAGAAGAGAATCTGAAGATTTAGTTAATAATATTAGAAATCTTGCAACAACTCCAGAATCTAAAAAGAGTTATTTAGATATATTTAGAGGGGGAATAAAGTCTGCTTAGAATGCAGTAAATAAGTATTATGATGAAACTAAGGATAGATCTTTAACTTTATTAGGAAAAGCTCTTGGTGAAGGTTTGGAAGAAGTTTCAGAAGAATTAGTAACTGATATTAATAAATCTTTGTATGAAATAGCTGCTGATTTTGGATATACTTCTACAAAAGATGTGGGAGCATGGGAAAATGCTAAAGAAAGATATCTAATGTCATTCTTTGGAGGTGCTATTGGTGGTGCAATGTTTGGAGGAATAGAAGCTTTTAGAACTCCATCATCAACTTTTGATAAAAATTCTAAAAAAGAATTATTATATTTAATAAAAGAAGGGAAAACTTAGGATATTTTAAAACAGCTTGACACTTTACATGATAAAGGATAGTTAGGTGATAAAAATTTATCTATCGATACTGCTTTTAATGAAAATAATAATAGAACTTTTTTAACTGCTAATGAACAACATAAATCTTAGAATGATTTTGTTTATGATGTAATGAAATCTTCTATATTATAGATGGATTCTATCATAAATGGAAATCAATTAAATATATCTGATGATAAATTATTTGAAAAAATGGTATTATCAGATCCAAAATTTTTATAGTTATCTAGTATATTAAAAGATAAGTCTTATATAACTGGTTATTATGAAAAATATTAGAATCTAGTTTAGGACTTTTATAATAATGAAAAAGATATATAGGATTTAAATCAATTAGTTTCTGATCCAAATAAAAGGAAAGATGAGGAATATGTAACCAAATTAAATGATTTATTATAGAAAAGAGAGTAGTTAAAATAGGATATTGAAAATTTTAAAAGTGGAAAATATTCTCTTGAATATACTGAAAGAATGCTTTTTGCAATGAATCCTGAAATTAGTGGAAAATTCTTGTCAATGGCTTTTGATCAGTGGTTACTAAATAACTATAATAAGAAAATGGAGGATTTAAGTGAATCCGAAATTGAAACTTATGAAAATGAATGGAAAAACTATAATAAACCTAATAGAAAATTGGATTTTGAAGAGGCTTTTAAATTATATAAAGAAACAGCTAAAAAAATAAATCCTATTTTATAGCAGTTGTCAGAAAACGAAGATGTTAAATCTTGGTAGACTATAGCTAACAGATTAGAAAAGGATTTTCCATTATTAAAATTAAAAACTATATATGATATAACAGAAAATGAGTTAGGAGATACTTACAATTTATCTGCAGAAGAAATTATAAATAAAAGAAAAGAATTAGCTGATTAGTATAATTAGGAAAATTTATCTAAATTCATTTAGTTATTTGCTGATAATAATTCTATTATAGACTCTTCTACTTACAGAAGATTGATAGCATCTTTAACCGAAAGAAGAAAAGATGTGGTTATTAATAATATAAATAGAATTAAATTTTAGAATATAGACCCTTCTGCAGAATCAAAAATAACTCAAGCTTTAGGAAAATTAAACGAAGATTTAACTAATGTTGATGATATAAAAGAAGAGATTCATTAGATAATATTAGAAGCAGTTGCACCTACTGTACAATTTGGAACAGCCTTTTTAGATTTAAATGAAACAGTAGAAATGCCAAAAGGATATTTAACATTTGTTGATTTGTTAAATATTATTGATAATTTAGATGATTATGATGAGTAGGGTAATATTATTAAAAATGGATATAAAGGAAAAATCATTTCTTTAGAAGATTTAGAATCTACTGATTTATATGGAATTATTAGTGATAATGAACAATTAGTTTAGGATTTAATTAATGCTCATAATTTTGAATTATAGGGAGAAACTATAAATCAAGCTAATGAAATTAAAGATTCTTATATTTCAAATCCAGAAAAATCATTTACAGGAAATGGTATAGAAAATGCTGTTGCAATTAGTTATAATGGAAGATAGAATGTTATAAACTAGCTAGCATAGAAATTAAATTAGAATTTTGATTAGAATATCGATTAGATAATAAGTAATTTAAAATCTAATCCAATGTATAAAGCTGTTAGTGATGTTAAGAAAAAGCTAACATTTGATTAGAATCCTACATTAAAAGTTATTAAAGCTATATCTTCTAAACTTGGGGATAATTTTTCAGATATAGAAGATACTTTATAGTCTATATATGAACAGTATGAAAGACTTGATAATATTTAGGATTATTTATTAAGTGATGAATAGTTACAGGCATTAGAAAAAGCTTAGCAATATATAGATATAGCTGAAGCATTTGTAACAGCAGCTAATCAAGATAATAATTATTTTCATATAATGCCTTTCTATAAAACAATTAATGAATTCACAAGATCACATAGTAATTAGTTAGAAAATATAGAAGAGCTTCCAGAACTTGATAGAGATACAGCTAATGTAATATTACAAAGTCTTAATAATTATAGAAAAGAAATTAACACTTGGGTACAAAGTTCTAAAGAAAATTCATTAAATAAAATAAAAGAATTTAAGGATTTTGATAAGAAATTTAAACAGATTAAAAAAGAATTTTTAAGAGGCAATGTTAATGCTTTTGGAGATTTAGGTACTGGGTTAGATTTAATTGATTGGGATTCTCCTAATGCCACATTTGAAGCTGAAAAACTTTTGTATGCAAATCAAATTAAATATAATAAATCATCAAAAGAACTTATCCAAATATTTAAGTCAATTATACCTGAATTTGATTCTATAACATCATAGCTTACAACGGATTTAAATGGTTAGGTTGAAAATCTAACTCCTTATGATAAGTTTACTTATTTAGCTAGTATATTAGCAGTGGATCCCGTTAATTTTAATATTTATTATAAAGATTTTGTAGAAAATAAATCTATTATTAATAATGAAAATATTATAGCTCCATTAACCCATCAAGAACATGTAATAAAAATAGCATATGCTCAATAGAATAATCCTAAATTTATTAATTCTTTATTAGAAGAATTAGCAAAAGAATTAGATTTTAAAAAGCCGATTTTATGGAATACTTCTATAATAACTGGTTTAGGTGGATCTGGAAAATCTTAGGTAGTTGCTAGAGCATTGTCAAATGATGATAATATTTGGTATAGTGGTCCTTCTAATAGTTAGATAGAAAATCTTTTAAAAATAAACCCAAATGCTAGAGGTATTAATAAGGAAGATTTGTTTAATGAAATATTAGAAGCTGGAGAATATGCTAAAGTAGAATCTGAAATAGAATCTAAAGCAAAAAATGGAAGTAAAATTTCTTATACTGTAGCAGCTAAAGGAAATTATATTACTCTTAAAAATATAAAATATAAAAAACTAGAAAATCCTCCTGAAAAATTAATAATTGATGAAATTACTTTATTTAGTTCTGCCGAAATATAGATGTTAGGAGAATGGGCTAAATTTAATAATGTAAAATTATTGTTTTTAGGGGATGAAAATCAGAATGGAAATCAAGAAGCCGGATATAATATTGATTCTAATTATTTGTTTGCATTTAGAGCACCAAGACTTTCTATATCTTTAAGATAGGCTAACTATTGGAAATATTTGAATTAGAAACCTCTTGAAAAAATGCTTGATGCATTACGAACTTCTGATAATCAAAAGGCCAAAATTTTATATTAGCAATATATAACTGGAAACTTTAAAGGATATTAGTTACATTATTACTTCGAAAATGGAGTATTTACTGGAGATATGTTAGCTAATAATTTATCTGATGCTCAAATTCAAGCATTAAATGGAAGTATTGGATATATCGGTCAAGAAACTGATGAAATTTATTAGAGATTAAGAAATTCTGGTAAAAATGTTAGTAAAGCTTTATCTCCAAAGGATGTTCAGGGTTAGGAATTTGATTATATTATAGTAAACCGTAATTGGAAATTTGATTCTCCAGAAAGAAACAAAGAAAAAGAATCAAAAGAATTTAAATTATTCTAGTATATGTAGGATTTATATACTATGATTACTAGAAGTAGAAAAGGTTCTATTATTATAGATAACGGATTATCTGAAAATATAAGTGGAAATAAATAGGAAAATTATACTACAGATGCTATTACTCTTAATCCTCAATCTATTGAAGAATTTACCAAAACTAAACTTAATGAATTAAATGCTTTAGATTTAACTCCTAGAAATTTAAAATAGGAAAATCAAGAAACTTCTTAGGAACCTTTAGAAATTAATGAACCTATAGAAGTGCCTTAGGAACCTATAGAAATTGGATAGCAATTTAATTCAGTTGAATAGGAAAATGAATCTAAAGAAATTGAATCTAATTATGAAGAACCTGTAAGCGAAAATCCATATACTTGCTATAGTAATATATCTTTTACTGGTTTAATTACTCAAGAAAGAAATGGAAATAAGGTTTGGGTTAAATCTGGATCATTAAGAGATTTAGATATTCTTTTAGATGAAGATACCCAAAAACAATTTCATGAGAGTTAGAGAAAAATAGAATTAAATAATATCTAGGACTAGAAAGAGTACTCTATGTATTTAATGCAATTAAAGAGTTATTTACATTTTGGAGGAAATTTTAATAATTTACCTAATATTATTAAAAATATTTTTAAAGAATCTGATTTTAATGATATCGAATATTATATAGTATCAGAAGATAAAGATCCTTCTAAACATTCTATTTTAAGAATATAGCAAGGCTTAAATAATGAAGATTCTTCGTTTATATCTGATTCCAGTGGAAGACCTTAGGTTATTAGTATTCAAGCTAGAATAAAGAGTTCTAAGACTGGAAAAACTTATACTTTAACAATTGGATCTGTTGAAAGTTTAGAAGGTTCTAAAAAATCTAAAAGAATTTTAATTGATTAGTTATCTAGACAACATAAAGATTGGAATAGTTCTTAGTTATCAGCTGAGGCAGATAGAATTATAAATTCTTATGATACTGTTATAAAAAATATAGTAGAGTAGAAAGAAAGAAGAATAAAAAATCCATATTTTACCAAGACAACTGGATTAAGAAGTGTAAATAATGGAAAATATAGATTAGTTGATTTAGATGAAAATTCTGTTTATGATAACGCTACCTTAGGATATGTAAGTTCTCCTGTTTATACTATAGTCGATCCAGACAGTTTAAAATCATTAAATGTTAAACCTAGTTTATTAGGAAAACCTATAATGTATGTAAGTTCAAATTCTAATTTAAATCCTAATGATTTAGCCTCAATCTATGCTAGTTAGAAATCTAACCCAAATTCAAATCCAGAAGTAAGAATGTTAGTCTTAAATTCTGAAGGAGTTAGCTTTGAATCTTTATTAAGAGAAGGTTATAGTAAAAAATATTACGAAATTTCAACATCTTCCAAAAAGACATTTAAATTACCATTTGTTTCTTTACCTATGGCTGTTAGAATGTATTTATCATTATGGAATTTTAGAGCTAATTTAATTAATTTTAATTCTAAATTAAATGAGTTATTAGAAAGCTATTCTCCTGAGGAAATTGATTAGATTACTCAACTTGATACTACTCTATATAATTAGGCTAGAAATAATTCTTATATTAATGAAGAAGAATATAGAAATTGGATTAAAAATAATTAGCCGAAAGAGACTTATGATAGATTAAAAATTCTTTGGGATTTTAATGATTCTTTAAAGGCTAACAATATAAGGGAATTTAGATTAGGGTATAGTTCAGAAGCTGGAGCTTATATCAGAAGAATTGATAAAAATGTTAATGGAATATATATAAATAGAGAACTTGCTCAAATTTATGAAAATACTTTAAATACATTATTTACTAATGTAATTGATAAGATTATTCCTCCAATATCTGCTAATGATTTTAAAGCATTTATTGATAAAAAAGCTACTTAGGAAAAGTGGGAATAGTTAGAGAAAAGTTGGGTAGAAAATGTTAAGAATGGAGTATCTTTAGAATTAATAACATCTGAAGGAACTATAAAACATAATTTTGGAGCTTCTGATAGTATTAAAATGCTTCCAATGATTCTTAAATAGATCAATTTAAGATTTTTAGAAAGAGGTTATACTGGAATTCAAGAATTTGATGAAAAGATAGCTGATGGAAAAAGAGCTATTAAACTTGGAGAAAGTTCATTAAATTATTTAGAAATTTTTTAGACTTTAGGTCCTCAAATTGATACCGATGAAGAGTGGATACATTAGGATTCTGAATATATCCCTGGAACGGAACCTTATTCTATAAAAAATGGAGAAAAGTATGGAATCATTGATAAAAGATTAGTTAATTTATTTAATTTAGCTTTTCATGGTGTTCCTGCTACAAGACAATTTAATAATCTTGATGTTAAAGGTTAGTTAAAAGCTTCTGACGCACTTTTCCCTAATGGATTTTTTGTTGATACTTTTATCTCTGATCAACATGATGGAAAAATAAATAAACAAGTTTTAACTAATAGAATGTTTTATTCTACTGATAAAGTTCCAACAGGCCCTATAGTAAGATTTTCATTTGAAGAATTTATTCCAGAAACATAGAATAATCAACCTTAGATAAACTAGTCTACTGAAACAAAGATTCAGAAAATAAATCAATTACTTGGAAGTAATTTCTAGTTATTCTTAGATGAAGAGGAATTATTAGAACAAATTAATGAAACTTTATCTTAGAATATAGAAAAATTATTTGATGGAACATAGCACAATAATATATTAAATACACTTGTTAAATATGAATCTGAAAACTTTATTACTTTAGAACAAGAATTATCTTTATTATTAAATGGAAAAAATATTGATTCTATTAGATAGTTAGATAGTTAGTACGAAATAATTTCTGAAGGAACAACCTATTATTTACAAAGAGGTTCTAAAAAAGGAACTTATGTATTAAAAGAAACTATTCCAACTATTTCTTCAGAGGAAAAACAAGGTTCTACTTTAAATGAAATTGGAAATTATATTATTTCTAAGTTAGGACTTGATGAAGAAGATTCCGAAATTTTTAGAGAAATTTATATAAAGGATAATGGATCAGTAATATTAACAAGAAATGATTTAAAAGATAATAAAATATTAAGTTAGTTACAACAAGAACTAGACATTGATCCTAAGGATATTATTAATATTGTTAATAATTTATAGGAAGCAAATAATGGAACTTGTGTATTGCCAATTAAATAATTATGAAATGTAGTAAAAATTTATTTAGTAGTAATGATTCTTTAGTAATCCCAAGAAATTGGGATTACTCAGGAATCAATGTTGTAGTTTCTGAAATACTTTAGGAATTTTAGGATTCTAAAGTTAATTATTAGTTATAGTATGATGGAACTACTGATATTGAAAGTTACATTGAAAGTATAGATTAGTTTATAAATACTTTATTAGATTAGATTCCTGAAAAATTCAATGAATATGATAAAGGGAGAATTATTAATTTATTAAAATTAAATTATTATCCTAATAATGTTAAAATTAGTAGAGAATAGGATAATATTCCAATTTCTGCGATTATTCCAGAAGCAGATTTAAAGTCTAAACACGAATCCAATGAAATAAAATTAGATACTCTTCTTTCTGAATTTTTTGGAACTAATACATTATTAAAAACTAATTGTAAAAATATTTTTAAACATGATATATTTGGAGCTACTGTTATATTAAGATAGGGAAAAAATAGTCAAGTAGTTACAAATATATAGGATTTAAATAATAATTTAGAGAATTATAAAAATTAGTTATATAAAAATATTTATGATTATCTAATATTAAGAGGAATTATTCCAGAAACTTAGGTAACTCAAATGTTTGTTTAGAGTGGGGATAGAGAACATAAAATAAATCCTGGATATATAAAAGTTTTGGATGATTTTTTTGTTCTAGTAAACTCTGACTTATTATAGGAATAGTTAGAAACAGAATGGATTAAAGAATAGACTTCTGATACTTATAAAAGTTCTTTGTTAAAAGCAGTAAATTCATATATACAATTATTACATTTTGATGAACTTTTAGAAAATTAGACTGAAAATTATCTATCTATAAATGATAATATGGATTAGATAATTTTAGACAATGGAGATGGTACTTGGAGTTATAAATATTCATTTGGAGATACTAACCAAATGGCTCATGGATGGTGGACAGAAGTTAGAGATGCTACTAAAGAATTGGGTTCTTTTTCTAGGTTTCTTATAGAAAATATTCCTTTAAGAGGAAGTACTTCTTATATGTCTATTATTGATTATTTTACTGCAATGTTAAAATTAAAAGATCATATTTTAAGTGCTTCTGTTGAAAAAGATCTAAAATATTTAATGTAGGATGCTCATAATCATCCAGAAGAAAATATTAAGAAAATATTTGAATCTATATTTACTAAAAACGGAAATATTCGAGAGGATATTAAGTTAGCTTTTGATAATGATTCGGTAGATTATAAAATGAATAATAATGATTATAAAGTAATAGAATCTTTATATGATTTCTTATATAATGGAAATGAATCAGTATATAGTATTGAATCTAAATAGATTTCTAAATCTAGGCTAACTTCTTAGTATCCTATTGTAAAGTCTATTTTAGGAGCTTTTGATTCTACTTCTCAAATGGATTATATTGAAGTAGTTTATGACTATGATTCCCAAAAATATAGAATAGCTGTTAAAAAGAAATATGCCTCTAAAAAAGGATTATATGATTTTATTGATAATGTAAATAGAAAGACTAGAGAAAAGGGAAGAGAACTTTTATATGATAGCTGGTTTGATGACAAAAAAAGGTTACATACCCAAATTGGAGAATTGGAATATATTTTTGATTTTTCAGATTAGAATTTTGGAATTTTAAATTCAAAATCTACATATAAAGTATCCATAAATAATGAGAATGGAGAAGTATTATCTTTTGGACAACATTTAACGACTTATTTTGGAATAAATCTTGATACCATTTCTTCTAGACAAAAACTTATAGATGGAATAAATTTATCTGAAAAAGAAACTTAGTTTATGGATTTAGTAGAATTTTTAGATACTAATCTTGGAACTACTTTTGGATAGGATGAATAGGGTTTATAGGAATTAAATTTATATTTAGGAGAAAATAGAATTCAAGAAGGAAGATTAAAAGATTTATTTAGAGCAGCAGCTAAAGTGGCTGAAGTATCAAAATTACACAAAGGATTTGCAAATTAGAATGAAATCAATGATTTTAGAGAATATTTAAAATTACACTATCCTTTTGAAACAATATCTAATGTTGGATTAGATAGAGATTCTAAAAAAACTTATTTTTATTCTAACTATAGAGGTAATTTTTTATATGGATTATCAAAATAGGATGATTGGATAGACAATTTAATGGAAGCTAGAAGAGTTATGACTGGAGAAAATACTTAGGCTGTAACTAAAAATCTAGAAGGATCTTCTATTCCAAATACTAGTCCAGCCTTTTTAGGAAGAGAAATAAAATAGTTACTTTCAGATTAGAAAACTGGAGTAACTTAGAATTTATTATTTAATCAAAAGCCTGATTCTATTGTAGGAATTGTTATTGATACTGATATTAGAACTAATACAGGAAAAGTCAAGAATGTTTCTTCTTTTAGTACTTCTGAATTACTTTATCATAATTTTATTAATAAATTTGTTCTTCCTATGTAGAAAGGAAGAATGTTTATACAACCTACTGTATATTCTGATAAGAAAAAATTTATAACATATGATGTTGATGTAAATTCTCTATTTGATGATAATCCTTATAGAATGACTAATAAATAGTTTGAATAGAAATTTATAGATACTATAGGTTAGGCTTATTATCAAGTATTTAAATAGGTAGAAGAAGATTATTACAAAATATATCCAAAAGCCAAAACTTTATAGGATATTAATAATATTTTAAGAAATAAATCTTCCGAAGAATTTATAAAGGATGCTCAAGAAGCTAATGTAGATGTTATGGAGGATATACATTATAGAAAAGGAATAAATGGAGGATTATCTATAAATGAATTACTCTAGTATTATTCCGATATGTATAATAATCCTAACCAAATTAGTGAAAGATTAACATCTGAAAAATATAAATTTATAAATCAATTATCACAGAATAGAGTGTCTTTTAATCAATCCGAAGAACTTACGAAAGCTTTATATGATATAGGAGCATCTAATTGGATTGAAAATGGATTAATGATTTTAGCTAAAGATGAAAATGGAAATAATATATTCTATGGAGACATTCCTTCTGATGCAGTAATTAATCCTTTATTAGAAAAATATTTTTATATTTCTACTTTATTATCTAATAATTTAAGATTATCTTTAATAGGAACAGAATTAAATCATAAAGTTAAAGATCTGTCTAAAATTACTTCAAAATTAGAATCTTCTAATCCAGAAAAAAGAACTCTTACCGTAGAACAATCTAAATTTATTAGAAAATATTCTAAATTAAAGAAGGATTAGAAAATAAATCTTCCGGATATAAAATTTGCTATAGATAATTATATTTCCAGTTTAGGAACGGAAATAAATTAGAATGATTTAGAGTTTGTATCTGAATTAGAAAATATTTATAAATAGGAATTATATAAAGTAGAAACATCTGAACAAAATGCACAATTAAAAAGAACTGTTACTGTTCCTGGTACTATGAGATATTTCTTATAGGATACTTTAGATGGCATTGCCGATACTATGAGATGTGCAGTTATAGAAGATGTTCCTGCTGAAGTTTATTAGTTTAGTGGAAAGTAGGATAAAGCTATTGATTCACATGATGGAGCTGCTTTTATTGATCCTATAACTTCTATATTAGAAAACAATTCTTTATAGGATTCTGAAGTTGGAACAATTAAGAAAACTCTTTGGCATGATTTTAATGATAAATATATGAGTGCTGAATTAGTTAAATATGCATAGCATACTATAACTAATTAGTGGATGAGACAATCAGAAAATTCTTCTATTAAATTATATGATATGTTTAGAAAAATGACTGATTCATATCATTGGACAGAAGAATAGATACCTGATATAACAAATATGGCATATCATAAAAATTAGCTTAAACTTAATTTTGCTGAAGATGTTTTATAGGGAAATGCCCTTTACTATAGAATAGGTAATTAGTCTAGAAGAATCGAAGATTTTGGAAAAGATAGTTTTGGATATTATACTGAAGAAAGTGTTGTAACTTCTGAAGGAAAAGTAAACAATGAATTTCCTAGAACTAGATATTATCATTTCTTTAATGGAAGGAATCATTATAGAATTACTGGAGACTAGTAGATCCCAGAAAATTCTCATTCTATTAGTTCAGTTTTTGAATTACACGCTTCTTTAGGAGGAATATATTCTCAATCTTTAATGAATGATGGAGAATTACATTATTCAGAAGCATCTAATCATGCTGTAGCTAACTTTATAAATAATGTAACTATTCCAAAAGTTGATTTAAGAACTAAACCTTCTAAAACTCAAAGTAATTTTGAATAGCCTCTTAAAAAAATGATGATTAATTATTTATTAAATTAGTCATCTATTAAAAATGGGGCTTAGAATATTAACAAATCTTCTGTTTATTTTGATGAATCTCCTTTGAGATCTTTCATTTTGAGTACTAGAAGATATGGAATTTAGTAGGATTCAGATCATGAAGCAGATGAAGCTAGAATGACTGAATTTTCTCAAGTAATTTCATCATTAGATGCTGGAGGACATTATCATGATTTTGTAAAAGAAGTTTATGAAGTTCTTGGGCAAGTAGCTATAGAAGCTTCATAGGCTGAATTACAAGCTGTATAGGAATTTCATTTAGATTAGGAAGGAAATTATGATAAATTGTATGATATAGTTGGAAGAACTATAATACAAAATCTTAGTTTAGGTTCTGGAAAAGCTGGATTAGCTGAATCAATAATATATAGTTTAAGAAAAGAATTTAATTTATCTACAAACCATGTAAATGATTTAAAAATTCCATTTAGTGATCCTAATATGTATAGTTAGATTTTAAGTACTATATCTTCTATCATTAATAAAAAGAGTGTAAAACGTGAATATCCAGGAAACGGAATGGTTATGACTCCTGGCTATAAAATGTGTTAGCTTTGGGATATTGATGGAAAAACTTTATAGTTTGAAGATATTTTAAAAGAAGTTTAGGTTACTCCAAATTTTGGAGAATCTTTTTCTGATGCTAATAGAAGAACTGTAAAAGAATTTTTAAATTTAAAACAACAAGAAATTCCAATAGTTTCAATTGAAAAAGCTTAGAGTTTTTATCCTTCTGATAATGTAAATATTCATTATACATTAAATGGAGAAGACTCATTTATTAATCTAGAATTAGATACTATGGAAAAGTATTAGTAGTTTGTAAATGACACTAATAATTTTATAACATAGTATTTAAATAAAAATAATATTATTCCTGAAACTATAATAGGATTATAGAAAAATATAACTGTAGGAAGAGATTTGGCTCCAGCTAAAATTACTTATAGTTATCTAGATTCTTCTGGAAATTAGGTTGATACTAATATATTTGCATCTTATGTTTATAAAGATGCTTATGGTAATCCTACTAAAGAATAGAAATAGGCTGTACAAAATTATTTAAATAATATAGATAATGGATTTATTTATTTGTCTAAAGAAGATGAATTAAATGATATAAAAACTCCTATTTTTAATTTCAAAAGTGTTCCAGCAGAAACTATTATATCTAATATATATTAGTCTAAGTTTGGATTAAATTACTATGATTCTATAAATGACATTAAAGAAGAAAGTTTTTCATCTTCTTTAAATATAAGTCCTTCTAATTTATATGATATAGCATTAGTTAAAGGTAACGGTAAAAATCTTTATATTTCAATAAATTCTTCAGAAGAAAAGCAAGTAAAACCATGGAAGAACTTAGTTAAAACTGATTCTACTATTAATGGAAAACTTGTTCATAATATATATGTTTCTCAAGATAATATTAGACTTTTCTAGATAGGAAGAGAAATAATTATGGATAATTATTCATATAAGGATGGTAAATTCTTTAATGAAAATGGAGAATAGATTTTAGGAGAATATTCTTGGGATGGAAAAAATGTTTGGAAATATGTAGAATTTATTGAAAATGCAAAAACATCTTTAGAAAATGGAAAGAATTTTAGATATTATAATATAAATAAATCTAAAATGAAAGAGGTTTTTGATTTTAAAGATGAAAGAGATTTAGATGCTTATATAGCTAAACTTATTAAAGATATATATAATTCTGATTCTTATCAAGCTGTAGTTCCAAATAATAATTTAAAGACTCCAAAATTAAGCCTTCTTTCTTCTATATTTAATAGTTTAGCTTCTAGAACTAATGAAAATATTTAGTTATAGAAAGTATTATTTGATATATCTGGTTTACTTTATGGATTAAGTAAAAATATTAAAGATGATGTTATAAATATAAGAAAGAAGAAAATAGGAGAAATCTCTTACAGAAATTATATTTAGAATTATTTAGATTCTTTAACTCATAAAAAATATATTTCATTTTAGAAATCTTAGGATTTTACTAGTTCTCGTATTCCTGCTCAGACTCTATAGTCTTTTATGTATATGAAAGCTGTTGGATTTACTGGAGTACATACTAATCAAGCTTACGTAAGTCATTTTTAGACTTATTTGCAAGGTTCAGATTATGATATAGATAAATCTTATATGTTAGGGCACGAATTTGATGATAATGGAATATATTTAGGATGGTCTAGTTTATTTGATTATTCTTCAATAGATTCTTTGCATGCTTCTGAAAATTTACCTTATCCAAAAGGAAGAGTATATAGTAGATCTGATAATGGAATTGATATAAATTTATATGCATAGGAAATTCTTTAGAGTTAGGGAGTCGAAAGAATAACTAATATTGCTAAATTATTAAAATTCTTAAATAAATAGAGTACTACAGAAATTAACTATGATGGAGATAACTCTATTTTAGAATTAATTAATAAACATGAATCAACTTACATAGCTCCTATTAATAAAGTAGCCACTTTGAAGAATTTTATTTCTTCTCATATACAAAAGTAGATTTAGGGTATTAAAAACATGATGGCAGCTTATTCTCCTATTGAAATGAGTGATTTACAAAATGCTGCTTCCACTACTCCTAAAGCTTTAAATTCTTCAGGACTTTCTGTTTTAAATCCTGCTATGATTGCTGTTATGCAAAATCAAAATATGGTAGGAAAAAATGTGGTTGGTATTGCAGCCAATGGATAGAAAGCAAATCTTATGTGGAATTATTATATGAATGATGTAGTTAGACTTCCAGAATCTAATATTGAAAGACAATATAGTAAGTTTACATTTAATAGTTCTAGAATAAATGGAAGATTTTCAGGAGAACCTACTACGGTAGAAATTCATGGTTTACCTGATACTAATTGGAATTTTGAAAATGGAGAATTAGTTTAGAGAGAATATGAAAATCCTTTAAATCCTAGTATTTCTAGTGACTTAATGGAATCTCAATTTATTTCTGCAGCTACTGATAATGCTAAAGAGTTAATTCTTGATAAAATTAATTCAGGACAATAGACTGCAAAATGTTATTTATATTTAGTAACTCTTGGTTTTGATGTTAAAGATATTGTTAAATTTATGACAAGTCCAGCAGTATCTTTTATAGAATCAATGGCTCAAGAAAATATTTTTACTGGATATTTTAGTACATTAGAGGATATTACAAAAAATCTTATAGCAAACTGTATTAGTAGAAGTCAAAAAGATACTGATATTACAAGATTCTTATCTAATAAAACCAATGAAGAAATTCAAGAAATTAAGGCTGATGCTTAGGAATTTTTAAAAGTTTTAGCAGGTGCTAATGAATTTAGTAATTTTGGAAAAATCTTAGGAATAAATTAGGGAGTTCCGACAACTAAGGAAAGATTGGTTGGATGGAAAAGAGCTTTTAAAAATATAATATAGGATAGAGAAAAATATCTTGGAATTATTGATGATAATGGAACATATAAATCAAATAACATTATAGAAGAAGATGAAAGAGTAGAATTTGATTTTGATAGATATTTCAATGATGCCGAATATAGAGAATCTTTAAAACAATATTATGATAAAATTAAAGAAGCTATAAATATATTTGCAATAATTGATTATATCCCTCATTTTAAGGCAATGTTTGAAATGTTAAATATTGTTAATACTATTGATTCTAATATTTCATTAAAAAGTAAACTTAACAATTATTATATGGAATAGGCTACTTCCCGTCTTAAAAGAGTTGATGATAATACTACTAATAAAATTAATTCTGCTATAAATGTATTATTGATCTAGCATTACATAGGTTAGAAAGGATTAGCTATTCCAACAAAATAGGGATGGGAAATTTTTGATGATTTAGGTTCTAGAATTTCTTCTAATGGAAATAGTATATTATTAACTACTCCAGAAACTTTAAAATCTTTTCAATTTATATTTGAACAGTATATAATACCACAACTTCAAAATGGAACTTATTTTGAACAAGAAGTAATATTAAAAGATGGTACTAAATTATCTGTGGAAGAAGCTAATAATTTAGTAAAAAGAAATAATTTTATTAAAGGACTAGTTTCTGGAAATGATGGTAATATTCCATTATATAAATTAGATATTGATATGTTAAGTATTGATAAATCCCCTATAAGTAAAATGAAATATCAAAAGTATTTGGATGGATTTATTGATTTACATAATATATTAATAAATGGAACATCTCTTGCTGATTGGTTTATGGTTTATAATTTAGTTAGAAACAAAAATAATTATGGAAGAGATAGATTTACAACTCTTTTCTAGGAATTAATAAAATCAAATTCTGGATATATACTTTCCGATTATTTATCATATATAGGAGACTAGGATTACAAGAAAAGTATATATGATGAAATTATAGAAAATAACTCTTTGGAAGCAATTTTATAGGCTACAGCAAAAACAGTTAGGACATATGTTGGATAGTATGATATGTTTGTAAAAATGTATAATGAATCTGGAGAACCAGAATATTATATAAATAGAACAGGAAAAAGAGGAGCATATAGTAGAGTTTCTAACGGAATTCCATATATTGAATTTGAAGATAATCGCCATAGAAATTAGAGAATAGCTGATAATGAAGAATATGGTTTTGGATTATTAACTTCAAATTATGCAAATTAGATATTTAAATAGCTTCAATCTAATTGGGCTACTACAGTAGGTACTTTAATAGAAAGAGGTTATATACAAATATTAAAAAATGAATGTAATTAAAATGAGTTGTATAATAAAATTATAGATTGGAAATGACTAGATAGAGATGGAAGTCCCATCTCTACCTAGTTCTTTGTCTGAATTAAAAAGTATATTAGCATCAAATAAAAAATTAAATGAATTTAATTCTTATATAAAAACAGCTGTAAGTTAGGGTAATATTATAAGAAGTAAATCTTTAAAAACTCTTAAAGATTCTGGCAAAATTATTCCAAACACAACAGCTTTATCGGTAAAATTACATTTTCCTACAGTTATTTTCCCAGAAATAGAATTATAGAAAATTCCAATATTATTGGTAAATTATTATGAAGCTGCAGATAGTGAATTATAGTTTGGAGTTATAGAATAGAATGGAGAACAAGTATATGTATTAGATAATAATATAAGACATATAGAAAAATTTGCAAATTATTTAACATTAAAAAATGCTATAGAATAGGATAATTTTTTAAATAAACTAGACAAAGATTCTTTAGATTTATTAGAAGAGTGTAGAAAAGCTTCTAATTATAATTCAAAAGAGGAGATGGTTCTGGAATATTTATTAAATAAAAATATATTTAGAAATTTTAGAATTTCCGATGGAAAATCTGTATTTTCAATATTAAATAGTTTTTTAACTCAATTAGGCCAAATAATCCCAAGAAAAATTTCTTTTGAGAACACTACTGTTCAAGAATTTTATACTAGACTTTCTTTTTCTAATAAAGACAAAACTATAACAATTCCGTTAGAAGAATTTTATAATTAGGTTTTAAAATATGATAATGTAATTAAAGAAGTAATTCCAGACAATTACGAAAAATTCAAGAAATTTTTAAATTCAAAAGATTTTCCAACAAATTTTGTTGAAATATTTGGAGACGATGAAAATAAATTAGATTCTATAATAGAATATTTAAATAATTTAGAACCTTGGTTAAATCTCAAATTAGAAAAAGAATATAATGGAATCATATATCTTAAACAAATATTTCCATCTATAAATAGGGTATATGGAATAGGATTTGATACCATAAAATCTATGACACATTAGGAATATAAGGGATGGTATATATTTGAGAATGATGGAAAATTTTATCCTTCTAAAAATTTTATAAATCCTAATACTAGAACTAATTAGTATGAATCGTTAGAAGAAGCTCAAAATTTTATTTAGGAACAATTAAATTAGGAAGAACTTTTTAAAGATACTAAATTAGAATATGGAAGAAGAAGAGTAAAAAATTCCTATGTAGAAGGAACTTTAACTAGAATTAAAGATTATGAAGTTTCTGAAAGACCTATTCAAAATCAAAATGAAAAAAATTTAAAAACCTTATAGGATTTTTATGATTATTTTAATAACTCTGAAATAACTAAATTAATTGAAAATGCTGAGCAAGCTACTTTATTTTTAAGAAAAATTAATGAATTTAAAGATAGAGATTTAAATAAATTAATTGAAATAGCTAAGGAAATTAATTCTGCCCCATATTCTTATTATTATATAGAAAAATCTTATAAAGATATAGATGGAAATAAATACTAGAGGGTTATTCCAGCTAAAGGAGAATCTATTGAAGAATTTAAACAGAATTACAGAGTTCCAGTAATTTAGTTATTTAGTGCTGTTTAGAAAGTGTTTGGAGATAAATTCGGTTTATAGATCGAAGTAGTTTCAGACGATGAAATGAAAGAACAATATAATGTTTCTGCTAAAGCATTTATATTAAATAATAAAATAGTTTTAAATTCAACATTAGCTTCTTCAGAAGATTTATTTCATGAATATTCACATATAATTTTAGGTTATTTAAAAAATAAAAATATTCAAGGTTATCGAAAATTAATTCAATCTGTTTGGAATGTATTACCTTCATATACTATAAATTATGTAAACGCTAACTATAGTAATCTTCCTATGGATTCCAAAATGGAAGAAGGGTTTGTTTATCAATTTGGAAAATATATTTCAGATGGACTCATGAGTGAAGATTTATCTAAAATATTTAAACAATCTGAATCTTTACTACAAGATGGAGTTTAGTCTATATTTGATGGAGAAACAGATATTAAAAAAGTATTTGGAACTGAATTAAGAACTATATTTGGTAGATTCAATCAGGAAATTGGAAATTTATTAAATTCAGATAATGATTTCTTATCATTTAGCAAGAGTAATGAATTCTTTTTATAGAGAAAGAAAACTAATTGGTTAGAAAAACAAATAGAACTTGAAAATATTAGAGAAGAATGTTAAATGATTGTATTTATTATATAAATGGAAAACCATATTCATATGATTCTTTATGGAATGCCTTAGATAAGAATCAATTGGATGAATTAAATAAAGTTAGTGATATTTTATATTCAAAATATCCAAAACAAGAAGCTTAGAAAAATAGATTAGAAACTCTTACAAGAAAAGCTTCTGAAAGTAGATAGATAAGAGATAATTTTATTATAAATGGAGATATTTCTGAAAACGGAGAAAATGGAGAAATAGCTATTTCAACATTTCTAACATAGAGTCCTGAAGCTGTTTTAAATGGAAAGTCTATTGTAAGACAATTTGTTGTAGAGGATTTTAAACAAAATGAAATTAATTTTAGGGAGAAGCATCTTAATATGTCTTAGCAAGAGGCTACTAAAGAAGTTGAAAAAGAAATTTCTAATTGGCAAACTATTGCTGATGATTCAAAATTAATACATAAATTATTAACAAATCCAATAATAGCTATACCAGAAGATAAAAAGGTTGAATTTATTTAGAAAGCTAAAGAAATAATTCCAAAAGATTCTAAATTATATAATGATAATTTATTAGGAAATCTATATGATTAGTTAAAAACTTTTTATAGAGAAAATAAAAGTCATTATGTTGATTCAGAAGTTCTTAGAAATATTAATTTGACAGCACAACTGAGAAATTCAAATACAAAATTATTTGGACATATTGATTATGCTTTTATAAGTACTTCAGGAACTTTACATGTTTATAATTTTAAAGTAACCCATAATCCTATTAATAAATGGTCTTTTGATAAAAAGGAAAATTTTAGATATGAATAGGCTTTTTTAAAACAAATTTTAGCTAATAATGGAATTAATATTAAAAATATTGATATGAGAATAGTTCCATTGTAGGTAAAATATGATAATGATTATAATCAAATTTAGGAAATGGTAGTTAGAGATTCAATTAATTATGATATTGATGAAAACTCTAGATACATTGGACAAAAATTTGATAATGATGCTAGATATTTTATAGAAGAATCTAATCAAATAGAAAATATTACATCTGAAAATATTGAAATTGCTGATCAAATTAATACAGCCATTTTTCCTTTTATAAGTATAAAAAATGATGTAATAGGAAAATCTGTTTTAGAATGGATTAATTCAGCTAAAACCGTAGGAGAATCTGAGCCACTTATTATTAGACAAATTGAAACTGGAGAATGGGAAGTATTTATTAATGGAGAGAAACATTTAATTACTAATCCTGTTGATAAATCTAGAAATAAAGATATAATAGATTTAGTAACCAAACATTTGAACAAATTAAATACAAATGGAACATATATAAACAATGTTAAAGAATATTTAATAGATAGTCATAGAAGAGGCTTTGTAAATATTGAAAAATTAAAAAGAAATTCTGATTTTTTTAATAAAGAATTTGCTTAGTATGTTCATAAATCTGAAATCGGGGATAAAAAAGTATCTGATTGGGAATTACTCGATGATTTAAGCGATTGTAATATATTAATGTTTAAAAATAGAAAAACTGGAGTTATAGATGTAATAACTCTTAGTCAATAGAATTTAGATGTAATTCCTACTTATCCTAAAAAAGGAAATTCAAATGTTTTAGCTTCCTATAGGAGAGATAGTTAGATAGATATGCCATTAGGAGATTTAGGTCAAATAGAAAATATTAGAACTTTAGTCCTTCTAAATCAAATAATTGATAAAATTCCTAATGCAAAGCTTGGATAGATTAAAGTAATAAGTCAATTTGGACAAAGAAGAATATATCATCCAGAAAATGATGCTTAGAAATATTTGAAAGAAATATTTCAAGTTATTAAGAAAGAAGTTAGAAATCTTCCGGAATTTAGTTATAATTTTAAATCAAATCATTTCTCTGACCCTTTGGAAAATCTTATTAGAGAGTATCATGCTATATTAGAAGATCTCCCAGGAGGAAAATCTAAATTTTTATCAGAAACAATGAGATTTGAAGAATTGGAAGATGCTTCAGATAAAGAACAAAAAAGAGTTGCATTATTTGATATAGCTAAATCTATCCAAAGAGTATTAAGTAGAAAAGCTAATATAGAAGAAATTGCTAATGATGTTAGACAGGATTCTCAAACTAGAAATTTAGCTAAATTATATTTATTAGTATCTCAAGCATATTTAAATTATTCCGGAGAAAATCTTGAATATAATAAACCAATGTCTGAATTAAGATCATTTGTTACTACAGCACCAACTGTTTCAAGTTCTAATGTTAGAATAGTAGTAAATAATCTTTAGACTACTCTTGATAGTATAGCAGAAAATATTGAATAGGACTATACTAAAAATATAAGGAAATTTTTAATGGATTTTTATAAGGAGTCTGGATATACATCTTTTGAAAATATAACTATTGGAGATCAGAATAGATTATTTAATAATATGTATTAGAAAGATAATTCTGGAAATAAAATTATGCTTTTTAAAAATCCATATGATAATTCTAATGATTTAACTCAACCAGAAAGAAAATTCTTAAAAAGAGCTTTATTTGAATTTAATAGAATTAGATAGATTAGAAGAAATGATATTAAAAAATTTACTTCAGCAGATGATCCAGCTATAGCTGATTATATTTCAAATAATCCTCAAGGAGAAAAATATTTATGGGTTCCATTAAAACGAGCTTCTAAAACATCTCAAAGATAGAACATAAAATCTTTAATTGGAGATTATAGAAGAAAAATTAAACAAATTTTTAGACTAAACGGATAGCAAGCTTTTGATGAACTTGTAAATAATTTAACTCCGGAAGAAAGATAGATTCTTGATTAGGATATTAATGAACTTTCTATTCATAACCCAATGTTAGAATGGGAGAATGATTCCCTTTTAAGATAGGATAGAATTAATAAACTTGGAGTAGATTATTTTGAAACAAATGTTGAAGATTTACTTTTAAATTTTTTAGCTAGAAGTGTTGAAGTTGATAAATTTTAGGATTTTCTATCTGGAACTAAAATGTTATTACTTTAGTTAGATATGATGGGAGATTCAGAAGCTATTAAAAAAGAAATAAAGTATATTGAAGAATATTTAAAAGTCAATGTATTTAAAAAATCTGTAATGGAAAATGCTTCTTAGGAAATTGTTGCTAGATTAACTCCAGTTAGAACATTTGTAACTTACGCTAATTTAGCAGGAAATGCTATAGCATACTTTAGAGATATTGAAAATGGATTTATGGAAAATTATCTCAGAACAGTTACAAAATTTTAGACCGATATATCAACTTCTAATTTGACAAAAGCTTATACATATGTTATGACTCATGGAACAGCTAATACCATGAATATTAATATGATCAGTAAATTATGTGTTAAATATCGTTTATCTAATACTGATTTAGCAAGAATTACTGAACGTCTTAAAACTAATAGAGGAGGTATTTACAATTGGGATAATTGGGCATTTTCAACTCTTAGAAGTCCTGATTTTTTAAATAGGATGACTTTATTTGTAGCTAAAGCAATGCAAGATGGATGTTTTGATGCTTGGTATATTGAAAATGATGAACTTAAATATGATTGGAAAAAAGATAAAAGATTTTCTATATATGCTTTGGGAGATAAAACTAATCCAGAATATGCTAAATAGAAAGGACTTTATATCATGAAAATTAAAGAATGGAATCAAGAACATCCGGATTAGCATTTAGAACTCAATGATGATCTTCCTACTCCTTATTCCTAGTAGGATATTTTGGCAATTAGGAATGTAGGAGATAATATTTATGGTTCTTATGATCGTTCTCTTAGAGCAATGGGAGAAAATAAAGCTCTTGGTTGGGCATTTGGAATGTATACTACTTGGATGAATGGAATGTGGAATAACTGGACATTAAAACCAGGTAAATATAACGTTCATCAAATGAATACTGTAGTTGAAACCAATGAAAATGGAGAAGAATTATGGCTATCTGAAAATGGAGAAATCTTAATTCAGAAAATTAATAATAATGGATAGAAATATTATATAAACGAAAGAACTGGATAGAAAGAAGAAGCATCCTGTCCTGTATTAAAGAAAGTTCCTATTATAGTTTAGGGTATTTTATATACATTTAAGGATATGTTAGGAATTATGAAGGATGATGGAATACAAGCTACTATTGAATATATAAAATCTGATCCAGTAGCTCAGAAAAATATGAGATAGGCAATTGGACAATTGTTAATAGTTCTATTACATTTAATGTTAATGAAATTAGCAGCTGATGCTTATAAAGATCATAAAAAACATGCTTCTGAATATAATATCGTTAATAATCTTATGGCAGAAGTAGGATATAAATCTTTTAGACAGGCTGGGGATACATTTAGAGGTCCTTATAATATTATTGATTATGTTGGGGATAGTAATCCTCCTATATATAAAGTTCCAACAAAACTTATTGGAGATGCTGGAAAATTTGTATTTGGAGACAAAACATTTACCCAATTAATTACTGGAAACTTTGCTATTGCTAGAGCTTATAAGGATACTATGAAAATGTATGAAAATTCTAAATAAAAAAAATAAGGTGAGAACTAGACTTTTCAGTCTAATTCCCACCTTTTATTTTTAGAAAAATTTTTATGAATTATTTATTGAAAAATGCGTGTAAACATATCACATTTTTCCTACAATCGATTTTTATATTAAAGTTGATTAATTAATCATCTTAAAATTTTCAGAAGATTTTGAAAATAAATCATAATAAAAAAAATAAGGCTGCACTATCAAATTAATGATAATACAGCCTTATTTATTATTCTTTGTCTATTTCAACTTCTTCATTTAGAAATTCCTGAACCTTTTGAAGTCTTTTAATAATTTCTTCTTGTTCTTCCATTTCTCCAATTTTATCGGAAAGTTTATTTATAATAGGAACAACTTCTGATTTTTCTTCAAATTTTTCAATAATATCATATTTTTCATCTTCAAGTTGTTCAATTCTTTCTTGAGCATTATCTATAGCAGAATCAATAGCACGTTGAATTCTATTAATCTTTCTTTCGATTTTTACACTATCAATTTTCTTTTGTAAGAAAGCTACAATTCTTTTCATAATTCAAAATTTAATTTTAATTTATGTTTCTTTACATTAATACGTAATTCTATATCTTTAGTATTTATGTTATCTGATTTTAAAAAATCTCTATCAACAATATCCCAATTACTAATTAATGTATTAGCAGCAGTAGTAATCGTTGTTGTATAAGGAGAACTGATACTAGGATATATTTCACCATTTGTAAATATACCATTTATATTACTTGTAACCATTAATATTCTTTAGTTAAAAATGATTTAAGATAATAGTGATTATATTGACTATAACCATGATCATTTAATACCTTGGAAAGAATAAATATTAAATAAACAATAATATTTAAAATAGGAATAAATAATATTATAATAAATAATAATATTCTCCATAAAGGATGTTTTAATCTTTTATCTGACTCACTAATCTCATAAGATCTTTCTCCCCATCTGTTAGATGTATACTTTTCTTTTACATAAATACAACGTAATGCATGATATAAAAGAATGATAGCAATAATATATAATACAGTAAAAACAAACACTCCCATTATTTTATAAATTTAGATGCGTCAAGAATCATTCCATTACCGCTAGTTACAACTGGAAGAACTCCATCCCATTTTTCTAGAAAGTCCTCCATAATTATTTGTTGAGTTAAAGATGCTGCAATGGTTCTATTATAATAAGCTTCTGCATCAGCTTTTACTTTCATAGCTCTAGCTGCACCTTCTGCTTTTGCTACTTCAATTTTAGCATTAGCTTCAGCTTCCTTAACTAAATTTTCAGCTTTTAAACTAGCTTGAACAGCTTGGTTTTTAGCATCAATCATACTTGCTAATGAAGCTGGAGGAGTTATTGCGGAAGTAAATTCATCTACAATAAATCCTTCTTCTTGAAGACTTCTTTCAAGTCTACTCCTAACATCAGCTTCAAATTGTGCTCTATTACTCATTAAAGAATCTGATGTATAAGAATTTCCACAAGTTCTGTAGGCTTCATAAATACAAGTTCTGATGTATCCATTTTCTAATTCTTCAATCGGTTTCCTATATTTAACAAAAATAGAAGTTGCTTTATCTGGATTAATATGATATGCAATCATTGGATCCATTGTAAATATAGAAGCATCTTTAGCATTTACAGTAAAAGATTCATAAGTTTTTCTTTGAACCATAGTAGGATAAGTAAAAACAGATTCTGTAAAAGGGTTATAAAATACAAATCCTCGTACAGTTCCCTCTACTCCACCATAATCTTCGCTAGATGCAGAAAATTTATGGAATTTAATTCCAATTTCGCCAGAATCTACAGTTGTACAGCTGTACAAAGATAACATTAATACTGTTAAAATAAAAATGACTTTTTTCATATTAAAATTTCTATTATTTATCAACATATCTAAATTGATATTTACATTTAGGGCACATATGAACTTCTCCCAATTCATCTACTGCTTTTGCAATATTTATTTCTACATTTGCCCCACATTTTGGACATTTAATAACTATCATCAGGGTAAACTTTTTTAAATGGTACAAATACATCACATTCTGTATTATCTTCAAAATGTTCTTTTGTATCCATAAATGTTTCAAAAATTTTATATCTTGGATAATTAAATCCGGTTTTATCCCACCATTGAGCAATTCCAGTATCTCTAGATTGTCCAATGTACCAAGCTCCATTTTCTAAATCTTTTTTAGGAATGGCTCCAGCCTCTATATATTCTTTAATAGCTTTCTGTCTATCTTCTTCTGATTTAAATATTGGAAATTCTGGAATATCATCAGTACAAATAAATTTTTTCATTCCCACAACCTTTCTATATTATGTTCAAAATATTTCCAAAATAATTTCTTAGCTTTAACTTCTCTAACAGTTGGTAAATAATAATTACGAAGATTTTCTTTTAGAATAAAATCTAATTGTTTTGGAGTTAAAAACCTATGGGCATTTCTAGTATTTACATATTTTCCTTCCAAATCATCTTCAGTTACTATTTCCGTACTATATCCAGCATCTATAAGATTTATTAGAGTATTGCAAATATTTCCACTTTGATGCTCATTTTCTACAATATTATGAGTCCAGAAATATTCTCTCATTCTTTTTAATTTAAACTTAATTAACTCAAAAAGAAAACTATAATCCCAATCAAAATCATCTTTTAAAACTGGATGATAGGAGAAAGTTTTCTCCCATCCTTCCAGTTCTTTTAAAGATTTAGCTTGATTTATTCTATCACAAAGTTGTTGTTTCTTTGCTTTTAGAATACTTCGTTTAGATTTTTGAATTTTCATACAATTTTCTCTAATTTATTTTCTTTAATAAATTCACTAAAAATCTTACCACCATCTATAGATACTATTCCTGGCATAAATACTTTTGGAATAATATTTTCTTCCATCATATTTTCTATAGTAGATTTAACACAGTAATCTCCAGCAATTCCACATATTACAAAATCTGTTTCAGCATGAGCAGTTACTATACTGTCAAAACAATATCTTCCACCTAATTCATCCTGTAAAAATTCAATAATATCAAAAGCTCCAAGTTGTTCACCTACTTGCCCTTTTTGAGAAACTTCATAAGGAATATTAAGAGATTGAACATGCTTTAGTAATTTAGGTTCTATACAAGCACCTGGAGTAAATTGAACACAATGGGGTGGCCATATACCACCATTCTTTTTAAAGCTACAATGATTATACGGATGCCAATCTACAGTAAATAGAATTTTATCTATCTCTTTTTTATGAGATTTAATAAATTTCTTAATTTCTTCTACTGCGGTTTTAGCCCCTTTAACACTTACTGTTCCAGTAATAAAATCATTTTGACAATCTACAATAACTAAAGTAATCATTTTGTTTATATTTTAAATAGTTACACAAAAATCATCAACTGTCCAACCTAAATATCCTTCATTTTCTAAACTTTCAGAAGGTAATAATATTTGGTCTTTTACTGCTTCTATAAGAACTTTTTCATCAATTTCATCAGCATTTATAGGAATATCAATATAATCAGTAATACTTAATGTTTGAGAAATCGTTACTTCTACAGTTTTAAAGTCTTGATTATAAGGAGCTTTTGGATCATTTTCTGCTCCTAAAGGATAATTACTCATAATGTTCTCTACTAATTATTACACCTTTTTCAGAATCATCCCAACAGATATATTCATTTTCCATATTAGGAATTTTAAAAGCTTCTGAATATTCTTCAATTTCAAATCCGAATTCTTTTAAACATTTTATAAATAACCTGTAAGGAACATATTTACCACAATTATATGAAAGAGTATCCCCAGAAAGTAAACTCTTAAGAACATTCATAATGGCACATTTAAAATATACTGTACCATTATGAATATCTGATTCTACATATTTATTCATTCGAATACAACTGTTAAATTAGAATTACTTAATAAATCCACAACTTTTTGACGCCATTTTCCAATTTCTTCAACATCAAGTCTTTCATAAACAGTTACTTTATTGCCGTCGATTTCTATATCATCAATATAGTCTCTATATGGATCTATTCCTATAAGTATAATACCGTATATTAAATCCCACTTATTACTATCTATGAAAAGAAGATTTTCACTTAAAATTCTTTTAAGCAATTCGTTATCAAAATTTGGAAACATTGCTTTAACTTCATCAAAATCTTTCTGGGTTAAATCCAGAAAATTTTCCGCATATTCACTATAAGTCATACGATTATTTTTAATTAAATTTTTTAATACATTAATAATCTTCATTTTAAAATATTTAATCTTCTTCATGTGATGAATCTAATAGTTTAGAATAGTCTTCTGTCCATATCCTATATGGACCTAGTTCTTCCAAAGTATCTCCTAAAATTTGACTATCTTCACATTCTAAGCCATAATTTAGAGCATCTTTAAAAGTCTTTTTATTAATTTCATCTACGTAATAAGTTTCTTCTATCCAAACTTTTACTAATCTCTGAAGTTTAATCTTTTCCATTTTATAAATTGTTTTGGTAATCAATAACTTTTAAAGAAAATAATTCGGAATCAGCAAGTCCACAAGATTCAAATTCTGGACAAAATCCTCTATAAATACAGTTTGGAACACAAGCATTGGCAAGTTCAGGTTCAATATTTCGTAAAGTATTTATTACCTGTTGCCATACTTGTTTTGTTTCCTTTTCCGCTCTATTACAAAGTCTTTTTCTGCTAATATTAATTATTTCTTCAGCATTAAGAAATAATCTCAAATTAACAGGATCATCCTTTTTTTGTTCCGAGCGGGGAGGCATACTTCCATCAATATCTGGACGACTTGTACTACTAAATGGTTGAGTGTGTATGTGTCTTACGAAATGTACAGAAGTTCTATATGGAATATCATACATATCTATATTAAACATCAAACATCTTAAAGGAGAATGTTCTGCTTTAATGATATTTTTCTTAAATTTGGTAGAAGGTTCTTTATCTAAAGGTTCTTTTCTTTGAGTAAACCTTGCAGCATTAAGAACATCTTTCCAAGAAGTTAGTCTTGTTATTTCTATTTTCATCCTAAATCACTATATACAACGTCTCCACAATCATCTAGAATTTCTACTGTTCCTGTATATTCAGAAGCATCCGGTAAATATTCCCAGTCTATCCAATCATCTGAATCTATTAAAGATTTATAGTCCTCAAAGTCATCTGGAACTTCAAAAACATATTCTTCCCATCCAATTACTCCTTTTTGAACAAAAACTCTTTTCATAATTCTGATTTAAGTTGTCTTATTCTTTCAGTACAAATATGAATTATCTTTTCATAGTCAGATATTCTAGAATCTCCTTCTTTAGTTCTTAGAACTCTTTTTATAATGTCAGCATCCCAAGGATTAAGATTCCAATCAATCCATATACTCCACGGTTGAATAACATGGCGGCTATAATCACTATTTCCAACATTATAAGATCTTTCTTCAGAAGGAATTATTCCTATAACTTTTAATTTTTGATATAAATCCCAATCAATTTGTGCTTGAACTTTCTCCTCCATCTTTAGTCATTTTAATCATACACAATCCAACAAAACCATTAATTATATCTCTTTGAGATTTTGTTAGATTAGATTTTTTATCTTGTATTAAATCATACTCAGATAAAATTGCTTTATTAAAGGCTTCATCTGGATGCAATTCTTTAATCCTATTCATTAAATAAATATTATTTAACATAGTAAGATTATCGAGAATAAATTGGAGAAGTCTCTCTTCAGACATTTCTGGAGTTTTATAAAGAACATCCTTAATCTTCATATAATTCTACTTTTATAACTTCTTCATCTATAGTATCTAGATATTCGTCATCGTCAAACTCTCCCATCCAATAATTTTCTTCAGCTTCTTCCTTTGAGTCCGCTTCTACAGTATAAGTAGTTTCAAATAATTGAGTAGTTCTTGTTGTTACTATATATTTCATAAACAATATAATAAATTAATCATGATATTCTACTTCTAAAACCTCATAGTCTATAGTATCCATAAAATCACTATCAACAACTTCTCCTTCATAGAATCTTTCTGCAGCTTCTTCTGCAGAATCTGCTTCTACATCATACCATACATCATTTACCTGGGTTTCTCTTACTTTTACACTATACATAAATTCAATATCCAAATAAATCTAAATCTTTATTAACTACTAATTTATCAATAATCTTAACTGAATCATTTTTATCAATATTTCCTAATGGTAAATAAGATTCCATTATATTTCTTCCTTTATTTACAAAAGATGTAGCATAACAATATTTACATCCATTAGTGCAAGTATTATAATCTCCTATACCATAAGTATGTACAGTACACATACAATTATTTTGTAAAGGAGCTTTTACTGGAGTTATATTTAATCCTATTGTTTTAGGAGTTATACAACCTTCATTATGAATTCCTGGATAATCTTTTTCTAAAATACAAGTTTGTAAATAAATATCATTTAATAATGCTATTTTTCCTAATTTTTCAGCTATTTCTTCTTTATCAATTCTAGAAATAGATTTTAAATCTGGAAAGTTCTTTTTTACTTTGTCATATACATTTACAAAATTAAAAGTACATAGTTTAAAGTAATCTTTATACAAACTACAATACTTATTAAAATGTGTATAATGCCAATCTTTAGTATATTTATCATATAATAAAATTGGATCATACCTCCAAATTATTTTGTGTTTTCCTACTATTTCAGACATTTTAATTAATGTATTCCAACTTTCAGAATCTTTGGGAACATTAGGTTCAATATCTTTTTCATAAGATGTTATTGTATAATGGTACAAGCAATGATATTTACTATCAATTTTTCCTAAATAGGGAAGTAATTTACTATAATTTTTTGAACAAAATATAATACCTTCTATATTTTTAGTAGGAAATAATTGCACTATATTGTTATAAGGATTTCTGCTTCCAATAAATTCTTTATTTAATAAAGTGTCTGCTAACCATTCTGGATAGCAGGACACTATATCAGTTCTAAAACTTATGTTTAATATCATATTAATGAATCCAATAGTTTGGAATATTTCCATCTTTTAATCTAGACAATCCAGAAGATAATGACAATCTAGGACAAAATGGTTTTGCTCCTCTTTCCATACATTGTTGAAGAACCTTAGCAAATTCTTCAGCCATTTCAGCAGGACATTCACAATTCCATTCATCATGAATTTGCAGACATATCTTTACTTTATTTTGTAAATTATTATTAATAATCCACTTAAATAAATAAATTCCAGATAATTTAGTTGCCATAGCTCCTCTATTTTGGATTCTATAATTAATAGATGCTTTTTCAAAATCAGATTTTTGTCTTTTCCATAATCCAATATAATGAACTTCTTTACTATAAGGATTATCAAATTTCATTTCTTGAAAAGTTTCCCAGTATCCAGGCTGTCTAGTAAAATCTCTAACCTTTTTCCATACATTATCCCAATCTTCAAGATGTGCTCTATGACCAGTAACAGGATTCATTAAAATATATCCTTTATTAATAACCTCTTTTCTACAATAATCCTGATATTTCTTAACTCCAGGAAAACCTTTCATATAAGATTCATAAATTTCTTTAGATTCATTTAAAGGAATTCCAGAATTTTGTGAAATGGTATTTCCGTCACCTCCATATCCAATTGCAAACTCAATACCTTTAGCATCTTGTCTAAGTTTTGGATATAAAGCTTTAATATCAGAGATTTTTGTATCTCTAGGAATTAATTTAGGATAAGATATATATGCAGTTAGAGAATGTAAGTCTCTACATCCTGTAGTATATAACTCAAGTAATGCTGGATCATTAGTTACAGAAGCAAGAATTTGTGATTCTTGACTATCATAATCTTCACTGACCCATAAATTACCTTCTTCGGCTACAAAACAAGACCTAGTTTCAGAATCTCTTGGAATCTGTTGAACATTTACTCCAGCATCTCCACCTCCAGAACTTAATCTACTAGTAGTAGTTCCAATTTGTCTAAAGTCTGCATGAATTCTTTTAGTAACTGGATTAATTGCTTTTAACCAATTCTCTCCAAAAGAATCACAAACTTTTTCTGCTTTCTTAAATAAAGCATAAGCATCAGCAAGTTCTGGATTAACTTTTCTTTGAGATGTAATAACTTCAGCCGCAACACTTTTCTTTTTACATTTTTCTTTTTTATCAAAGATTTCAACATTAAATCCCATCAATTCAAAAAATGGAATAAGTTGTTTAGAACTAGACCAATTTATATTACAATAAGGAGTTGGATCAAACTCTTGAAACAAATCCATTTGAAGATTTTGTGTAACCCAAGGAAATGTAATTTCTACCTTTTCACAATACAGGAGACCTACATCTTCTATTCCAGAAGGACGAGTATAATACTTTTTAGTATTTACTTTTTTCATCATTGGAACTTCATTAGGATTTTTAGATGGACTATAAAGTTTAAATCCATACTTACCAAGAGTTTCTTCATCATGAATCCACTGAGAATCAACTATATGTTCTACAGAAACTTTTTTATTTATAATATCCCCATCATTATTATTAAAATAATTTAAAACAATATTATTTAAAGTTTCTATAGCAGAATCTAATTTGGCTTTATCTTTAGCCATCTTAGCTTTCCATTTATTAACATCTAGTTTTACCCCACAAAATTCAATATAAGCTAAACATTTTACAAATTCATTTTCTAAATCAACAGCCTTTTGTAAACTTTGTTCTTCAATGTCTATTTGTTGAGAATTTTTAATGTCTTCAAGATGTTCAACATCTCCTGCAGCATAAACTATTACTTCAGGAGTTAATCCAACAGTTTTAATTTTTCCTCTAACAGTTTTATCAAGTTCTATTCCAAGTCTATTTTGTCCAACAGCTTTTAAGGAACAACTATATTCATAATAGGATTCTCCATTTTTCTTATGTTCTTTTATCAAATATGGAAACTTATAACCTTCATTTCTATAATCTTCTGGATCTATAGCTTTTCTTTCTATACCTAACCATATTATTTCTTCAGCTAACATAGTATCATATACATGTTGAGGCCAAATATTATAATAATATAGATATCTTAAATCAAATAAAAGATTATGTCCAATAAATAATCTATCAGATTCAAATAAATCTTTTAGTAGTTCTATAGAATAAGAAGATTGATCGAAAACATATTGATTTTCTTTATTACCTAATTGATAACATATTAAAGGTTTTGTAAATACATCTAAACCATAAGTTTCAGTATCAAATTGGATAATTTTTAATTTTAAAAGATTTTCTTTAGCTTCTTCAAAAGAAATTTCTTTATATAAATCACTTTTGAACAGATTCTTCTGATTGCTTATTAAGTAAATCATCCTTTAAACATTCTATGTTTCTAGCTATAATAATTTTAGGTTTCCAAATTTCCCCTGGAATACCTTCATAACACCCAAATCCAATATAATTAATATCTTTAAAATAATTAAATATATATTGAGTTACTAAAGTAGTACAATTAGGACATTCATATTGTCCAATATAAAGTTGTACATGAGAACCTGGCCAATAATATCCTCTAATTGCAAATAACCAAGAATACCCATATTTCTTAGCTAAAAAAGCATGCATATCATTTTTATCTGCATTAGCAGTAGGTCTACTTATATGCAAATCTTCTCCTTCTAACCATATTGGAATTCTCTTCTCTAAAAATTCTTGTTCAGTCATTTTTGTATATTAATTATATTACCATGATAATGAATTACATAAGAACTATCTGTTTCAGTAATAAATTCTGATAAATTATTTTTAATTTCATCTATCCAGTGTTTATCTAAAGGGGATAATGTTATACTATTTCCAATTGGGTTTATGCACATAGCATTCCAATTAATTAGGAAATTTTTAAATTCATTCATTAGCCTTAAAATTATTAAAATCATCAGAATTTACTGTCAATTCCTCTAATTCTTCATCTACTAAAAAATCATCCCAGTAGTAATTTTCAGTTAAATAATCTAGTAATCCTTCTTTAGTTAAGTCTTGAGATTTTTCCCTAAAATCTTGTAAAGTATCTTCATCTATTCTATAAGTTCTAGTTAATGATTCATAAATATCAATAGTCATAATATTAAAATTTATTTAGCGGACATTCTTTTATTCAAATATTCTATAAACCATTCTTCTTTAGGCCAAGCATATTTACCTTTCCATAAATGTCCCCAACTGTCCATATAATGAATAACTACTTTAATATTTTTATCTTTATAATTTTTCTTATAAAGATTTAGTAACTGTTCAGCATCAAAATCTTTATTCAAATACTTATCCAAATTTAGAAAATAAGTACTATACATTTCATTATCATCACATCTTAATTTAGTGAGTTTCTTTCCATCCGGAAATATAATACCTATTTGCCAATATGGGGTAATTTTAGTCGGAATTTTTCTCGTTGCTGCCATTAACTTTATTTAATTGTTCTTTTATAATATATATACTTAATATAGGAGAATCTGAATAATATATTTCATCATTAGGAAATTTACATCTTAATTCTCGATAGCTATTAGAAATACTATCAATCAAATATCCATAATCATTTTTAGCTATTGTAAAATACATTATAATAAAGTTTCTAATAAATTCTTATATCCAGCTTTTAATTTCTTAATGCCAGACTTTCTTAACTGTCTTACTCGTTCATCTCCCAAATTCATCTCTTTGGCTATTTCTTTTATAGGTCTTTCAATTTGACCTTCTAAACCATAGAATTCAGTTATAACTTTATATTCTCTAGAATTAAGACAACTTAAGGCTTTTGATATTGCATCTTTTGTAAAAGTATCAGAATATGGAGTTTCTTCATTTGCAAGAGTATCACCTAAAGTAATAGAACCATCATCCGACATTGGAGTATCAAATGATTGACAATAAGATTTATCCATAATAGTTGAAACATACTGTTTATGGGTAATATCAGCTATTTCGAGTAATTCTTCTTCAGTAGGTTCTCTCCTATTTTTAGTTACAAAATCATCATATACCTTTTTAACTTTAGTTATTTTACTAATATAGGTTATTGGATATCTTATAGTTCTTCCTGTATTATATATTTCTTTTAGAATTTCTCTTCTAATATACCATACAGCAAAACTTAAAAATTTATATCCTCTATCAGGATCAAAATTTTCATAACTCTGTAACAATCCCAATAATCCAGCTTGAATAAGATCTATTAGAGGAACTCCTTGCCCAACATATTGTTTAGCACAAGTTACTACAAATCTTAAATTTGAAGTTATAAGTTTTTCTCTAGCTTTTTCATCACCAGCTTTGGCTTGTCTTGCAAATTCTATTTGTTCTTCTCCAGAATATACTTTATATTTATCAATGTCCTTAAAAAAGTCTTTTAAAATATCACTATTTTCACTTAAAATATTTTTAGCTGTTGTTATTTGCTTCACTTATCCAGATATCATAAATATTATTGATTTTAACTATCTCATATTTATCTTCTAACATATCTCCAATAGATAGAAACGGACCACCAGAAGGATCTATTGATACAATTTTCTTAAAATCATTATCGGAATAAATCATTCTACAATATTGAAATATATATGAATGATTTTTATCAACATCAAATTTCCAAACATATATTCCAGGTTTAACTTCGGCATCAGTTTTAACCAATTTTAAGTTAGCACCATCTCTATTATAAAGTTTTATTTCTGTCATATTTGGTTAGTTTCTTTTAAATACTTATATAATTGATATTTAGTTAATCCTTCTTTATACATACATTCTTGTTGAGATTTATAATTTCTTCCTTCATAAGTACAAGGTTTTGCTTTCTTTCCCCTTCCACTTACTTTATAGTTTTCATCAGTAAATCTCTCTTGATTGTGTTTTCTTTTAGATTCTAAGGCATCATTAACAATTTTTATAGATTCTAATTTTCTATTTTTACTTGGATAAAAAGCTATATCCTTAATTTCATGATGATTCTCTTTTATAAAATCAATTAATCTAATCCAATCTTTTCTTTTTATAGATTCAAAATGACTACAATAAATTCCTAATCCGTTATCTCCGTTTACATCCCAATCAAAAAGTTGAATAAGATTTTCCTTTATTTTTACATCATCAAGAATATCATCTTCATCATTATACATGAAACGAGCGTAAGCATTAATTAACTTACGCTCATCTATTTCTCTTAATAGATTAACATTAATTACTAGTTGAATCATAAGAATTATTTCAAATCGTCTCTAAATGCTTTAAAACAAGGTTGAAGAGGTACTCCATCATCGGAGTAATAGAAGAATTTACATTCTCCAACATGTCCTTTATATAAAGAATCAAAGTTTTCAACATATTCTTCCTTCTGAAGTCTATCACCTAAAGGCTTAGCTTTAAATTCTTTGCCATCAGAAGTTTCACATATAAATACCATATCCTCGCTACCACGAAGTCCAAGTTCATATCCAGTAACTAAGAAATCTTCAGATTTATAAACCTTTATTTTAATCATATCATTAGTACGACCATTAGGTCTATAAACTACATCTGGATCTCTAATTACCAAACCTTCCCAACCTTCCTCTACATATTGATTATGTAATTTTAACATATTATCATATCCAGATACTAATTGTTGTGGAACAAATTGAATTCTTAATTCATCCCTTTTAAATATTTTCTCTGGATCGAAAGATAAGTTATAAGCATCTTTTATATCATTCATGTAAGCCCATCTTTCATCAAAAGTAGAATTTACATCAACAACATCATACCAATAGAATTGAAGAATGCTATAATCAGTTGCAGTTTTTTGAGTACGTGCAATACTATTTAATTGCTGAAGACTTAAACCATGATGATAAGCCTCACCATCCATAATAAGTCCTTTATTTTCTTTAAATAGTTCTATAAGAGTTGGATTACTAAGAATTTCATACATTGAAGCATCATAATCCATAGCACCTCTAGAAGCAGTATGAAGTTTTCCATCCTCTCCCATATAAATTAAGCAACGTAACCCATCAATCTTTCTAGAAGCATACCATTCTTTATCAAAAATCTTAGTATTAGTTACTTTATCAACTTGTTTAGCAAGCATTGGTTTTGGAACACCATTTTGACTAGTAACTACTCCACCAAGAATTTTATTTAATTCAGATTCAGAATATTCATCCGGATCTTTTTCAATTTCTCTATAACCTTTATCAAGTTTCTCTTTAACTAAATGTTTAGCTTCAAGCATTACCTGTTCCCAAAGGTTACGAGTAGCTTTTCCTCTTTCTACTAATTTATCTGGTTGATTAGTTCTTTTTCCTCCTAATTGTCCAGATATTCTATGTATTACAAAGTATCTAGTTTGCGGATCTTTAGGATTTATTAATTCATAACTTACAATAGCTATTCTAACTTTACCTTTAGTATCTCTACTTATTAAATACCAAGATTTATTATCTGGAATAGTTTCTTGAACGCTAAATAAATCAGACATTATTTAAAATATACATCAGGTTCTCTTTCAAAGAAACTCCAAAGTTGTCCAATAGTTCTAACTGGAATGGTTTCTTCTGTTTCTTCATTAAATATATCTGCTTCACGAGTAATAAAGATTACCTTATCTACATCTTCATATAACCACCAGTAAATTGTATCTACAGCTTCTTCTGTAAAATGAGATTCTAAAAATATATCAAATAAATTTCCTTCTGCTGTACACCAATCGGTTTCAAATAAATACAAGGGACAATCATTTCCTCCAATATTCTTAGACATCCTTTCTACAGCATCATTAAATTGTTGATGTTCTGTTATAGCTTTAAAAAATTCTTGTTTAGTAATCATTAGTTTTTACGAATAAGTCCACCGTCAGTTCCTCTACTAGAGTCGGATAATTCATCTACTTCATTCCAATTAACATGTTCTACTCTATTAAACTTTACTTGAGCAATAGCAGTTTTTCCATCAATTTTGTAAGGAGCATATTCATTTTCCATTTCTAATAAACTTAAATCATTCATTCCTTCTGGGAATAATTGATCAAATGGAGTACGAAGTTTGTACATTACAAGCCATTCTCCTCTATAACAAGAATCTATAGTACCAGGTCCATTAGGAATATAAGCATCAGTTTTAGTATTACTACTTCTAGGTCTAATTTCAGCTTCCCAATCAGAACTAAATTCTGTAGCGAAACCTAAATGATATTCAAACCTATCATATAATGGATTATAAGTATATGAAACTGGAATTAAATCATAACAAGCATCTTCTCCCTCATGTTTTTGAAAAGGAGTTTTAGCATTTTCATGTAACTTTTTAATCTTTACCTGCATTTTCAGTTAAATAATTTACAAATTGATGTACGGCATTTCCATTTTCACTCCAGAAACATTGTACAAACTTATCTTCATTATCATAGATTACTATAAAAGGATTTAATCTTGCTCCAAATTGTCCTTTGATTCTATAAGATTCTTTTAATCCTTCTCTAGTAAAAGTATCTACATATTCAACAAAATAAGGAGTTGGGAACTCAATAAGCTCTAACAACTCCTTATCTTTTATATTATCATAAACTAATACTACTTTCATTTGTATCTAGGCATTTCTCTCCAAGCGATTGGATTAACTTCACAACTCCATCTATATTGAATCCACTTTCCATTTTCATATTTCCCTTCAGCTTCTCCTCCTTCTAAAGTGTAGAGAATTATACTTCTGGGATTATCTGGAATATATTCTACTCCAAACCAAGAATCATGATTTTTCTCGTACTTAATACTCGCTAATTTCATGTGATATAGTATCAATGATAAAACTTTGTCTACAATCTAGACAAGCCCATTTATCAGTAATAATAGGAACTCTTAATTGAGTATGTCCAAATACTTGATAAATTTCATCTTCTCCTTTAGGAATTATTTGATTAATAGATTTTTCTATATCTATATGTTCTCTTAAGTCAGCCCATTCGCAGGAACCATAGAAATAATCTCCACCTCTATAGTGACTAATACAGCTAAGAGCTTTTATATAAAACTTATTGAAATTTTCTAACGGAGTGTCTCTTAAAACAATAGCAGTTTCCAAAATTGCAGAATCGTTTTCTAATTCAGCTCCTTCATCATATTTCATAAAATTATATAAAAATTCATTTGCCCATCCATCAGATATACCCGCATGACTAAATATCACATCATTTTCTATCCAAACAAAGTTAAAAAGATTTAAATTTTCTAAAAATGTGTTATGATATAATTCCCAATTATTAAAATCTGTTCTAGTTGCTCTAGAAAAATTTGACCATATATAACTATCTGTATGATTTCCAGTTAATAATATATATTTATTAGGATTACTCTTTTTTAAAGAAAATATATCTTCTAACATTTTTATTGCAGAAGCTGTATCTTGAAAAGACTTAACCTCCATTAATTCTGGATTAGATTCTATTTCATCTGGATAAGGATCTAAATAATCACCTAAAAAGATTACTTTATCAACTTTATCTTCATTAACAGATTCTCTCCAAAATTTACGACAATGAATATCTGGAATAATTAAATATTTACTCATTTATAATCTATTCTTTTCTTAAAATCATTAATAAGAAATTCTAAATCTTCTATATCACTAATACTCCAGTTTTCAGTTTTGATATTTAGAAATTTAGCTACCCCGTTATCTCTAGTAGAAATAGTAATTTCTTGAGGATCTCCATCTTGACCTTCAGTACAATCTGGATTTTGCCAATATTTTATTGTAGCTTCCGCCAATAAAATTTGTTCCCCGTTCTCTTCAGGCCAACCTTCTGTTATAACTTCCATATTTTTTCAATTAAAGTTAAAATTGAATAAAGAGTTATTAATATTATTTCAAAACATATAGCACAAGCGGGCACTATCCATAAAGGAGAAAATACCCACCACCAAGACCAATCTATTTTGTCATATATTTTAGCAAAGAAAAATGCTAAAAATATAATAACATTACATAATCCAAAAATTGGAATTGTTATTCTTTTATTTTCCACGTTTCCAAAATTTATAAGTCCAATCTTCTAATTCTCCATTCTCTAATACATGATAAAACCTTTGATTTGTATTTGGATTACTTAAAGGCCCTCTTTTTTCATCATATCTTCCAATCTTTATATAATCTAAATCAGAAAGCCATATTTTTTCTGGAATACATCTGCCTCCCCAATACCAACCAGTTTTTAATCCAGGATAGAATTGATGAACATATCCTAATAAACCGATATCTCCAGGGTTTCCACCCATTAATCCTACACAAGTAATCCCTTTATTTTTTTCTATAAGTTCTATCAATACATCTATATTTAATTCAGTACCAACATCCTCCCAAAGTTCTGGACTATGACATCCAGGACAATGGAAAGGACAATTAGATATATTAATTAAAAGAGATATTTCATCAGGAAATTCCTGAAATCCTATTTGAGTATCAGTGTATTTCATATTTCTTTAATATATAATCGGCAACAGCATTTATCTCGTAATCTATAGTCTTCGCAAGGGCAATGGAGATTCCCACAATTTTCTTCATGGGTACAAGGGCATATTCCCCCGTTTTTATTAAGCATTTTAGTGATTCCCTATACCACTTTTTCATTTGAGTTTAATTTCCAACCTTCTTTAATAAAGTATTCCATTAATCTACCTCCTCACTATAAACTCTAGTTTTTTGTTCTATTTGCCTACCTTCAGACCAATTTCTTATTTTAGTCAAGTATCCGATTACTCTATCATATAAAGCAATATGTTCAGTTTCTCCACATTTAGGACATTTATCAAATGGTTGTTTAGCAATAAATCCACAATTTTCACATTCACAATTTGGAATATTATATGTAAAGTATTGACATCCACTTTCTGCTGCAAATTTAAGGAGTTGTTTATTTTGTTCTAGAGAAAGATGTTCAGAAAGATTAATGTGAGCGGCACTTCCCCCATCAAGATAATCTCCAATATAATTCTTTCCATGAAGAATCATTTTTTCTAACGGAGAAATAGCTGGATTATTAGGTTTATAAATATAACTTGCATATAAGTTAGTATCTTCAGGAACCCAATATCCATCTTCTTTATCCCAATTATAATTCTTAATAGCTAAACTTTCTGCGGGAACCATTTCAGTATTAAAGGTTATCTTATGACCATTAAACTTTCCATTATGTTTTTGGTTAGATTCCTTAATTGTACTAAATATAAATTGACAGAATTTCTGATATTCTGGATTATTATTACATTCAATACCTAAATATTCTGCTGCCTGATTTAGCCCATTAATACCAATAGTAAGATATTGCTTATTTAATGCGATAAATCCTTCAGTATATGCTGGAAGTAATTTAGCATCATACATATCCCACAGACACTCATTATATGCTGTATGGTATTTATAAATTCTATCCAGAATATTTTCAAGATAAACTTTAAATCCTTCTACATCTTCTTCTGTAATATCCTTACATATTATTCCAGAAGCCCCAAAATAATTAGTATCAACTTTTCTAAAATAATCTTGGGTAATTCTATTTAAGTTAAGAGTAATAACACTTTTACTTCCAGTTTCAACACCCATATTACCATTAGTAAAGTTAAATTCTTTACCATTTACCTTATTCTTAAGTCTACAGCAACTAGATAATGAGTCAGCAGTATCACTTATATAAGTAAAGAAAGAATGTCCTCTTGTATATTCTTCGGCTACAAAATCAGCATTTTCTTGGTCTACAAATTTTCCGTCTTTATAAATAAGAGCAAATGATTCAACAGGGAAAGTAAGAATACATTTTAATCTTTCTTCATTAAACCATTGCATAAACTCTTTCTGTAACCAGTTAAGACTATCCCATTGAGGAGCTGTCATATCAGGAAACATAAAGTTTTCAAACATAGAATCAAAGAAAGGTTTATCAAAATATCCTATATTCCAGAATACTGATTGCATACCTCTAGCAGCAGCTGGTTGATTAACTGAATAAACTACTTGCTGAAAATATTGATGTATTTGACTTTTAATAGTTTTTTGTCTTTCACAATGGTCTGTAGTTATAATACAATCTGGCTTTTCAAAATAAAAATCACCCCATTCTTTTCTAGCAAAGTAATCAAAATACATTAAGAATTCTGGAGTAGCTACAGCTCCAGCAAATTGCCCAGCTACAGCAAACATTAAATTCACAAACATTCCACAAAATGAATCCAAATTCTTAGGGCTAGCAGATAATCCACCTAATCCTTTAATACCGTTATTTAAGAATGGATACATACTTATACTACAACAGTAAGGTGCAATAGCTCCCATAAAACTGGATTCATCATGCTTATAGATTATATGATGTTCTAAGTCTTTTTCATATTGTTTTGAATCAAAATCTGGAAACAATTCTTTCAATTTATCAGTAATCATTCCTCGATTAACTAATATATTTTCTTCTTTGTGTCCTTCAGCATTTAAGATTCCTATGTTTTTATTTGCAACATTAGAGTTATCATCAATAGTTGCATTTGCGGTATTAGAAGATTGTTTATACTTTTGAATAAAAGCTTTTTTAGCTTTCACCATTTTTCTAGCTTGCTCATGTTTATATCTATAAATAAGATATGCATCAGCAGCTTCACCAAAATCAAAGTTACGTAAAGTTTCAATAACTTGGTCTTGTATATCTTCTATATTGATTTCATCCCAAATCTTTATAGAATTAACTATTTCATCATATACATTATCATCTACAGAACATCCAATTGAATTAAAAGTTGCTTCTATAGCATTTTTAATTTTTACTGGATTAAACTGTTCTTTTTCACCTGAGCGTTTAATAACAAACATTTTCTCTTGCATATATTAAAAATTAAAGGGTTATAAGAATTATAATAATATCCTTAATAACCCTTTAATCAAAAAATTAATTAATCCTCATTAAAGCACATTCTGTTTTTGCACATTCTTTTCCAAGTTACCTCAGATTCTTCATAGAAAGGATCTTTAATAAAGGAACTTCCTGTACTTAAAACCATTTGGTCTTCAGAACTCAACACCCCACAATCAATGAGAAGTTGATTAAACCTTAATTCTGGATATTTTTCAATTAATTCTTTAAGCCTATTAATAATAGCCATGTTGTATTGATATCTATTACCTGTCATAATTGCAATCTGGATCGTAAATATCTGGTTTACAGTCTAATTTATTACACCATTCATTTCTATACCAAGTACATCCTTTGCAACAATTTTTCATAAGTCAAGAATATCTTTTAATAATAAAGTTTTCTCAAATATATTGAAAGGATCTTTTTTCATTCCATCAGTAAGAATTTGAGTAAATGCATTATATACTTGATACATACTTATATTTCCACTATCAATGCCTGCATAATATTCATTATCATCCTTTTCAAATAACAATTTATAAGCATCAATTGGAGTACTTACTGCTAATTTTGCTTTTCCATAATGATTATCAAAGCTATAATTAATACAATTTCTAATCCATTTACCAAGAGATTCATTGACATTTTGGGTAGCACAGTTAAAGTCAGTTTCAATTAGTTTCCTTAACCAGGAAGCTGTATCATCAGTTTGTTCTATGATTCTTTCTAATGGTTTATAATCAATAGCCGTTTCAGCTTCTAAATCTTGGCAGGATAATAATTGAGGAGAAAATACACAAAGATTTGTACAACTCATCCTTTCTTGTCCTTTAAAGAATTTAACAACTGGTTTTCTAACATCTATTCCATAAACCATTCCTATAACAGCCTTATGAGAATCATCATTGAATTTATACTCATCAGGAAGAACAGCTTCAATAAGGACTCTATTGTAAGTAATATCTTCCGTATTAATGTCTCCGTTAGCAGTATAAGTTATCTGATTTGGTAACTGTACTTGAACACGTAATTCATTAGTAAGTCTATGTACTCTTTCTAAAAATGGTTCTACATATGCAGCAGTTGGATAATAATCCTTACTCTTTATTCTAGTAGCTCTTCCATCAAGTAATTCTTTAATAGAAATTTCAGCCATATTTAATCGTCGTTATCGTCTAAATCATTAATATCTGAAGGTCTAGATTCATCTTCTTTAAAGAATTGTTTGAAATCTCTTATTCCATTGTTTTCTTGATAAGATTTTACCTCTTCACAAATGAGTTTAAACTGAAGAATATCTTTTTTATTTAAATCATCAATAAAAAATTCTCCAGATTTAGTATTAATTCTTAATTTATCAAATTCTAAGTCTATACCAATTCTATTTTCTGAATTAATATCTATAATATCTAAATTAAAAAATAAACAATTTCTAATTTTCAAATTGTTTTGCATAGCTTTTTTAACAAAAGCTATTACATCATTCATCGTAATCTTCTCCATAAAAGTCGATTTTTATTTGTTCTTCATCTATTTCGATATCTTTATTCTTATATTTCTTCCAATTTTCGATAACTGCTTCTTTATTAGAATTTGGACTTGGACCTAAATATACATTCATATTAAAAGTATTTAAATCTCTACTCCAATTATAGAACTTTCCTGCCATATCCAAAAATTCAAAGAATTTTTCGCAACACCTTTCTGAAATTTCTTCAGAAACACTAGAACTGTCATATTCTTGTATTATCTTAGTGATTTCTTTTTTTAAATTGTCAGGATTATCATAGCTTCTATGCCCAGGATGATGAAGTCCATTTTCATCTGTCCAATCTTCAATATATTTGTCAACTATTGGTTCTCTACAGTAATGTTTTAAAGTAGATATAGTATTTAACAGTTCTTGTTGAGAATCTATATCATAAGCATAAACATAAGAATCACATATGTCTTTCATTACATCTTCTGGAAGATAATAAAACTCGTAAGGTTTAGGACCAATACATTCATTAATAGATTTATCTTTCCAGTCTTTAAAAGAAGCATCATATTGCATCCACATTTCTGGATTATTTTCTCTATTATGAAAAGCATGTCTATAACTTTCCCAAGTTCTATGTTTTTTAGAATAAATTTTATTTTCTTTTTCAAATTCTTCCCAACTTATTTTTGGTTGAACATAAGAATATAACTCTTTTAAACATTGTTCTATAGCTTGGCTAATTACATCACTTCTAATCATATTATAAATTTTCAAAAGTTCCTATAGTTCTGATGTTTCCAATAAATAAATCATAAGAAACTCCATATTGATTTGAAACATAATTCATTTGAGAATAATCGGAGTCTCCAAATAAACTTAGTACATTTCTATAATCAAATTTTCTACAAGAATTAAGATTATTAGAATGTAAATCCCCTTTGACAACATGAATATTAGATGAAATAATTCCTTCTCTATCAAACCAATCTCTTAATAAAGAACTAGTTTGATCATTAAGATTAAGAGGCATTGGCTTCTTCATAAACTGTCCATCTTTACCATGCATAGAAACATAAATATGATCTTCAACATCAAATGTTCCAAAATATTTATCAAATACTTCAAAATAAACGTCTGGAAGATAGGAATTAGTAGCATATTCTAAAGCTTTAATTGCAAAATAATCAGCATATCCACCATGATTGCCTTCTGGAACAGCATATACCTTTACATTATTAGATAATAAAGAAACACTTTCAATAAAATGTAACATAGTATTTATAAATACATTAAATTGTGCTTTATTATCCATATTTTGAGGCATTACATGATCCCTTCTAGCAGTCATTCCATCCATTCCATCTAAATAATCTCCTAATAAATTGATTACTATAGAATTAAATGGGCCTAAGCTATTTACTTTGCAAACTAGATTATCTAATCTTCTTTTGAACTCCGCTTCATTCCAAGGATTGTCATATAAACTAGTAGAAGATAAAGTTGCTCCAACATGAGTATCAGCTATATGAAGAATTATAGTTTTATCAGATGAAAAGTTATTTTCAAAGATTTTTGGCTTATAACTATTATCAATTACAAAATGGAAGTCTTTAGCATATTTTAGAGAATTCAATTCAGTAGCTAATTTATTAATAAGTTTATTAGCTTCTTGTAATTGATCCTTTTCTATTCTTCTAAGAACATTATTCTCTTTATGTTGATTATGAAGATTTATTAATTCATCTTCTGACTTTTCTTCAATTAAATGTTGTGGAAATGGACTAGATGCTTTATAAATATTAAAAGCTCTTAAAATCCTTTTAAATTCCACAAAAGTATATTCTGGAAATTCTCTAGATACTATCTTTTGAGTTAAATTAGAACCATAGATACTATATAATCTATATATAGTCTCCATTTCTTTTCTATCTAACTTTCCAATCAAAGTTGGAGCATCCTTTCTATAAATTTCAAAAGTATAGTATTGAATAGCTCCATTTTCGTCACGTTCTACATTAGTGATTGCTCTATCATCTGTATCAACAGAATCTGTTGTTTTAACATTCTTTTTAACTTGTGAATAAATATCTAGAAATTCTTTAATTAAATCGGTAGAAATATTTTCAGAATTTACTATATTACTTCTTTGTTGATAATAATAGGTTGCCTTATGTTTTTCATTATTAAGACTTTTAAATTTCTTTAAGTCATTAATAATTTCTTTTATTTTCTTTTCACTAATTTTATTCATTTTTCAATGCTTTAACAATAGTGTGTAAACAAAAATATCCGGCTAGGATTACCTAGTCGGATATTTTCAAATATAAAAAGATCTTAATTAGTCTACTACTGGATAACCAAATGCCAAAATCTTGCACTTCTGAGCACCCTTAGAAGGAGTGTAAGCTACGGTAGCATACAAAGAGTTCTTTTCCTTAGTTACATACTCAACATTGATATTTACTGTCTCCTTATAGTCAGTAACGAATTCCTTAGCAGCTTGCTCTGCAGCCTTAGAGGTCTTTTCACGACCGATTTCGTTACCAGCAGTGTCACGAAGGATATAGAATCTCTCAGGAGTATGAGTGCGAGCATCATACTTAGGCTTCTCAACTTTGTAAGGACGCTCACGAGTATCAGCAACAGCTGGTTGCAATACGATGTAAGCACCATCGTTAGGCATAGTGAGCTTCTTCTTCTTCAGATAGTCCTTCATCCATTCTTTCTGGCTATCCTCAGTTACAGCGTTTTCCTTAGCCCATTTCTTGTAAGCCTGTGTTGCATCAACACGAAGATTAAGACCTGATTCTTCCTTAGCAGCATCTTTGGTAAGACCAATTACTTCAAATTTTCTAAAAATTGTAGTTAAATCACTCATAATTTAATATTAAATTAACATGTTTACATAGGATAATATTATCCTCATATATATTCATCTGTTAGATTTCTCTAACTTATTATTCTTCATATTTCCATTTAAATCCATATGCAGTTTTCTTAGTACCTTTACAACAACTAGTTATTTTTCCCTAATTATTAGGTTTTCCGATACTAAAAGCTGCTTCATAAGGAGAATTAAATGTATTTATTAAATTATCTTCTAAATCATATTGAAGAATTTTTTTGAAATTAGTCTATATTTTGTTTGGATAATTTATTTCGTAAAATCTCCAAACATAATTTCCAGAACAACCTATAATCTATTTACAGCAATTATTAATTCCACGTTTATCAATATTTAATTCTTTTTCAATATCTAACATAGAATTCCAAACTTTAATAAACTTACCAAATAAATCGTACTAGATAACTTTTCTATATTTAGAATTTATTTTGTAACCTTCAATTTTCTAAGGTATTGTTTGTCCATTATAATATTTCCATATATATTTACAGGAGGATTTAGATTTTCCACGTAAACAATCAGAAATAGAACCAACTCTAACATTAAAAAACTTAGCAGCTTCAGAAATAGAATTCCATTTTTTAATAAAATTTCCTTCTAAAGAATACTATAATATTTCAGTTACATTTTTTCTTTCTGGATGTTTCTTATAGCTATATAAGTTATTTTCAGCTATTGTTACCCATTCTAAATTATCTACCCGATTATTAAATCTATTTTCATCTATATGATTTACTATAGGATAGTTGTTTGGATTTGGAATAAAATGTTGTGCGACCAATCTATGTATTAATACACACTAAACTTTTCTATTATTGTCATAAATTTGTACACAATAATATTTTTTATTCCAACTTAACTAATTTTTAAGAACTCTTCCTTTAACTACTTTAATTTTGTTAGTTTTTGTTAAAACTTTTCTATCTAAACTTCTTACCTATCCCAGGTTTGAAATTTCATAATTGTTAAATCCATTAATTTTTACCCAAACTTCTTTCATAAAAGAAAAAATTTTTTAAAAATAAATTAATGTTTTAAACAATTATTTAAACAATCTAACAAACTACTTTGCATTTCATCTCAAATGCAAATCTAATTTATCTTTATATCATACAATCCAAAATAAAAAATTGTAAAAATTTGTTAAAATTTTCTCAAATTTATTTTGATTTAAAATGGTAAATAAGATTTCAGAATTTCTACAACTTCCTTAACTATATCTTGGCCTTTCAGCCCAAAAGTTGGAAATTCTGTCTCATTATATCCAAAATCTTCACAAACTATTGCTAACCCTTTTAAAAACTCATCTGGCAAAGCCAAATGTTGACTTAATTTTAAAATAACATTATAATGAGTAGTGTCAGGATTCTTTAACTTAGTCTTATAAGTAATATAATTTATTAAAGAAATTAAAATTAATTTTCTTTCAAATGATGAATGTCCATTAGCTGCTGGAAGATTTAAATATCCTAAACTATAATGTTCAGCATAAAATCTTTTTAACTCATTGAAATTCATATCCTTGAACTTGATTAAAATAAGCTACTATTCTTAATAAATACTTAACTTCTTCAATTCCACTCTTAAATAATTTTTGAGTCATTGGATATACGCAAGTTCCATACTCTGGAACTGTGGAAACTACTAAGAAATTTCCTTTAATTTGAGGTTTCTCTATATTATAGAATTTTTGAGCTACTAGTTTCAATAAATAAGAATAGAAACTAATTTCTCTTTGATAACTAAAATATTCTGGATTAAACATGTCAATAGGTCTACTACTAGTTTTTAAATCATTAATAGTAACAATACCTTCTTCTTTGTCTATAGAAAAGTTATCAAGTTTTGCTTTTAATTTATATACTCTAGGTTCATAATCTGGAACTTCCATTTTAATATCCATTAAAATAGTATGTTCATTCATTATTATAGGATCTTCAACAAGTCCAGTTGGATGTAATAATTTTTGAATATCAGAATTTTCTCCTAAAGTTCTCAAGCAATTATTTAATATCTCAAAATTCTTTTCGTCTGTATATACTCTTTGTTTATCCCCTTCTTTAAAAGGATTCTTTTGTTCAAATATATACCTATCTCTCCAATAAGGTTCAGCTTTTTGCCTAAATTCCTTTATTCTATTTTCAGTAAGTTTATCTTTATAATATCCTATTATATAAGATTGAGATTTAATTTCATCATCAGTTGGAGTTGTCCCATCATCTTTATAAAGAGCTTCAGCCATTAAACCCGCTTTTGCAGTTGGTTTAAAAACACTATCAATTACTTGAAAGCATTCTGGCTGTAAGACCTGTTGATGAACAAGGCTTCCTGTTTCAAAATAAGGATTATATACCTGAGGAATACCTTCAAAGAAAGCTTTTATTCCATCTTTCTTTAAAACTCCTAAACGGCTATTACTTATATAATCAGAATATCTTTTAGAAAAATATTCAGCATCACTTACATCTTCTAACTTTAAACTATCTAATATTGGAGTTATCTTTATTTGTTTAAGAAGATTATTATCAATTTCCATTGAAATATTTATTAAAATCTCTAAAGATTTTCATTTCATTAGCTAACCAAAATGTATCAGTTATTTCATCTTCATTGAGAGTATATATTCTTAAAATAGGTCCCAAATAAGCATTAGTTGAATTATTATAAATTAAACAAGGAATTCCTTGTCTATTTAAATCCAAAAAATTCTTTACACTATCTTCAATGTGGACATCACATCTTCCTTTTAGTGTTTTTGCTTTACTTAATTTATATCCAGGTACTTGATATAATGGGGCTTCTGGAAATCCATTATTTCTTAGATATTGCTTAGACCATCTTTTAGGATTTACTCTTGCACTACAGTACATTCGAGGAGTAAATTCAACCTTATTCAATACTGGAAGATTTAACCAAAAATCTCTTTCATGAATAAGAATATGAGCTACATTTCTAGTTATTGCCCAATCATGATTAGGCCACTTTTTAAATCTTTTTAAATAAGCACTTTCAAAATCTGCTAAAACACCATCAACATCAAGTGATATTCTAAGGTGTTCTCTTAATATTATCATAATTCTTCTAAATCTTCTAAATCGGATAAAGCAATATAATATTTCTGATTTAAATAATCTTGAAGAGATTCCCAATCATCTATGTTGTTGAAATCATCTTCATAAAATTGTTCTTTATATTGTTCTATCACTTTTTCAACAGCATCACCATATGAATTAGCAACTATTGTCTTTAAATTTGGGTAATAATCGGTAGTTGCTTCTGCATATACATATTTACTCATGTAATTTTAAACTTAAATAATCGTATAACATGCTAATTGGAGCAATAAAAACTGTTCCTGGAGATTGTCCACCGTCTTTATCTTGCTTTTTCCAACATACTACCATTGGTTTATCTTTTAACGGACATTCCTCAGCTATTTTAAAATATGAAGGAGTAGATTGAGTAGCTTTCATTTGAAGATAACAAGGTAATCTTCCATCTAAATCATCTACATCAATTTTCATATTATCTAGATTCTTACTATTTGACCTTGAACTAACTGTGTTATAGCCTAATTCATTAAGCTTATGTATCACATCAAGTTCAAATTGAGATCCCTTTTGTTTAGAACGTCTAGCCTGATAAGATTTTTTAGTTTTAGGATCAATCCATTCTACCTATATTCCATCTTTAGGAATACTATTTTTATTAGCCCTAATTTTTAATGTTTGAATTGACATTCCTGTCATTTCTTGAGCGATTTCTAATGATTCATAAACACTAGAATTACCCATTCTGTCAGTTATTTTAACTGCAGTATTAAAGACCTATTTTTTTGACATAATTCTATAAAATTATTTAATAAACATAAACTTGCATCTAACAAATCTATATCCATTTCAATTCCAATGATTTCGTCACTATATTTATCATGTCGTAATTGATACATACCATAATAATCTGGACAAGGTTCTGTCCGTTCTGGAGAATATTCCGTATGTTTATCAATATACTCAATATAAATACCTGGACAATATTTATCAATATCTTTTAAGTCTACCAATAAAGCTTTTAGTAACCTTTTTTCTCTAATAGTTATTGGTAGATTCTCAATATTTTCCTTTGTAACTTTCATTTTAATATAAATGTACTATAGACCACAAAATATTTCTTTCAATATATTGTCCTTTTGGAATTTCATCTTCAATGAAGGAATTCTTAATGACAAATTCTGATAACCTATGACCTTGCCATAATCCTGAAAAAGCACTTAATGTTGGAGGACTAGCAAAGACTTTTGGACCTTGCCAATCTTTAGCTATATAAACTTTCATTTCTTTAAAAATTTATTAACAATTAAATAAATAATATAAATTCCAAGTATTCCTAAGCAGCAGTAAATAATATCTAAAAGAGTAATTTCTTCCATAATTATTTAAATTTATAGTTTAACATAAATTGATTTACTAATTCTTTTACTTTGTCTATACCTACTAATTTAATTAAATCAGTAAGGTCTTTAGCTCCTAATTCTTTAGGTATCCAAAAATAGTTTAATTCTGGATATTTTTTTCTAATAAGCCATAAATTATGAAGTCCAGGCTTATCATTATCAAATATTACAAGAATATGTTTAAATCTATTTTTAAATTCTTCAATTTGTTTCTCATTAGGAAAAGTAGTTTCACTATTAGGACTTACAGAATCAAATCCTAATGCCCTACAAGCCATAGTATCTTTCATACTTTTATTAATAATTAACAAATCGGAAGAATCTCTTAGCTGTTTATAACCTTGTAATATCTTTTGAGTAAGATTACCTATAAATCTATAATCTTGTTTAAATGGAAAATATATTTTAAATTTATCTTCCCCATTCTTGTCTTTTCCAAAATAATATCCATAAATTGGACATCTAATAGAACTTGTGAATTTCAATTCTCCATTTAAAAAAACATATTGTAAAGAATATACATGATATTTCTTTAAAAGTTTCTTATTAATTCCAAATTGAAGCCACCAATTTAGTTCTTCTTTAGTAAATTCTTTAATCTGAACTTGTATTTTTGCCGATTCAGTTTCCTTTATTTCTGGAATTACTTTAAAAGTAGAAACTTGATGTGTTCCATCTACTAATCCAAAATCCTTTGCTATTATATCTAACGCTTGGTAATAAGAACAATTAAAAAGTCTCATTACAACATTCCAACAATCTAAATGTTCATTAGTTGCAAAATCATGCATATATAATATTCCAGATTTAGATTTATAGTAAGCTACAGTTACATGATTATCAGAACGAAGGACAGAAGTAAATAGCTTCTTACTATTTACATCCTGTCCTGTATAATGTTGCATTATAGACTCTTGATTTACTTTAGAAAGTATAAAGTCTTTTGTTATTGTAGGTTTTAAAGATATAAATTCCATAGTTATCAAGATAGTCTATAATTAAATATTAAAATTCTAAGCCATCAAGATCTAGACTTTCACTAGATGTTTCATCTGGATTATTCTCAACCTTAGCCATATCAGTAGGTTTAGCATTTTGATATGCTTTCTGTTGAGTTAATTCATAATTACTGAAGAATACATTATCTCCAATAAAATTAACTGGGAATACTTCACCAGCTTTATTTAAACCACAAGCATTAGGAAGAGTTGCATAAGTAGTACCATTATTCACTCTACCTACCAACTTCAACTTAGTTGTAACGTTATTCTTACCTGCTAAAGCTTTGATTACTAAATCAATAAATTGGTCAATAGTCTTAATTTTAGAACCATTTTCCTTAATTTTATCAGCTCCAGCTGGATTAAGTGCAGTTACAATCTGCATCAAAGTATATTGGAAATTCTCAAAACGAGAAGGTCTTTGATATTCATGTCCTTCATTATTCTTAAATACAGGACGGTCTATATCTGCTTGGGTTGTAGGAATAAATAAATTAGTTGAGAAAGTTCCTTTAGGATCTTCAGTTGCGGTAAATTCAAGAGCAACAACTGGATATACTGCATTAGGATCTTTACTACCCTTTAATTCTGTTTTTTCGATCTTTGTCAAATTTACATTATAAATCTCATAAGGTTTCAAGTGTGCTCCAGCATTTGAGCTAAAGTTAGTTTCGCTTAATTTATTAAAATTAAAATCCATATTTACATATTATTACAAAACAAAAAGAAGTATCTATTAATCATCAAGACTTAAATCAAAATCTTCAAGATCTATTCCACTTTCATCTATATTATCTTCATCAAGTTCATCGGGGTGAGTTATCTCCTCTGGAACATCTATAATATCATCTTCTTTAGTATTGTTTCCTAACAATTTGAAATATCCATCTTTGTTTTCATATGGAACCATATCGAAAACATCACCATATTCAGCAAGATTATCGTGTTTAGAACCACGACATGAAACTGTAAAAGTCTTAGTAAGACGATTACCAGAATCTTTAGGCATCATTATAGGAGTTGTAACACGTCCCTTCTTTTCAAATTGAATATCAATTTTCATTTCAGGTTCCCAACCAGTCAATTCCTGTGCTCTTTGATTAAGTTGAACTTTACCTTCAAGTAAGATTACTTGAGGAGTGGTAGAACCATCATCCTTTGGTTTACGAGTTCTAGTTGTAGTCTTTTTAGCCTCTTTAAAATCTCCAAGAGTAGCTTCTCTTGTAATTAACTCTCCTGTTTCAGTATCAACAAGAGACAAAATTAATTTAGCTGATTGAATTTCAATACTCATTCTTCTCCATTTTCAAATTTGCTTATAGTATCTATTACTAATTGCATATTAGGTTCTATATATTTATCTGAAAAACATCCAGCAACTGATCTACAAGTATCATTGCCATCAGTTTTAGTTTTAAATCTATATTTTACTTCATCACTGGTATCATCATAATACCGTTCTGCATAAATAATATAGGAAAATAATCCATCTAAATTAATTGCATTAGTCAACATTTTTCCAGTAGTCCATAATCTATATTCTGGATCAATATCAGTTCCAAAATTCTCTATATGAGATATAAAGACAACTGTTAAATCATCTCTTAATTGTTGACAAGTTTGGATTAAATCATAATAATTTTTAGCTAATGTAGTAAACTTTTCATATCCTTTTACAGTAGCATTTTGGAAAGTTTCATTAGATAATAAATAATTACAGTCATCTAAACAGATAGTTTTAACTTCTGGTTTAGTTTTAGATATAATTTTCATTACCTTAGTAATTTGCTCATAATTATTACTTACAAGCCAATTACCATAAAGTTTTCCATTATCTATAGTAATTTTAGAATATTTCTTTCTAAATCCAGGAATTTGAAGTTGTTTATTAGTACAGCTAATAATAAAAGTTTCTTCTGGATTAAGATATTTTAATGAAGTACTTTTCCCACTATTACTTAATCCTGCAAGAGCTATTACATTAGACATTATAATAATAATTTAAATGTTCCTTTTGAATCATCTTCTTTTGTTTCTTCTTCTTTATCTTCTTCTTTTTTAATTAAATAGTCTGGAGTAGTATACTTTCCATAATCATAAATTTCTCCAGGAAGTGGTAGCTCCCTCCACATATTACATTGTCCAAAGAAGTTTACTCCTATTTCTATATCGGCTTCACCATATCTAGATTTAAGTACGCTTATAACTCTAAAAGTATTACCTAAACGCTTGATATCATATCCCCTATAAGAAGAAAGTTTATCTCTATTTGGATTATAAATGGAAATAACTATTTCAGAATCTTGAACAGGACCACCACTATCTTTGGTGTCATTAATAGTAAAATTATTTACACCCTGTTTTCTTCTTTCAATATTTCCCTGCTCTCTATTAGCTTGTTGAACTACAATAGGAGATATTCCACACATATTTCTTAAGGTAAGTAAATATGCAGAAGTATCATCAATTTCTTGCTTAAGATTATGTCCTTCTTGAGGTCTTACTAAACTAATATGATCTATTACTACAGCAAATACTAAATCTGGATTATTTGGATGGTAAATTTTTCGTTTCTCAGTTTCTTCGAATTTTCCTATCTTGGATAACTCATCCATTAAAAGTTTATAAAGAACTTTAGCATTTAAAGATTTATCATAAATAGTAATCTTAGATTCTATTTTATTTAACCAATCTAAACTCTTTGTTACTAGTTCATAATTTGTATCACTTAAAGTATAATTTCTTTTTCTACTTAAAAGCTCTTTAATAGATAAAGATACTCCATAAGTTTCAAAGATATACATAGATAATAATTTTCCGAATATTATATTTGCATTCATTTCTAATGATGCATAAAATACTTTAAAATTATCATCATTTAAATGTTCCATTAAAGGTTTATAAACAAAGGAATAAAGAACTAAATTAGTCTTTCCTGCTCCAGAATTACTAAAAACAGTATAATAAGTTTGGCGAGTAAGTCCATCTATAATAGATTCCAATCTTGGTAATCCAATATCAAATCCTCTATTATGTCCAGTTCTACCTAAATTAATCTCGTTTAAAAGAGATTCAGTTATAGTCATCCAATTAAATTATTAACTAATTCTTTAATTTTAGAAATGGATAAGCATCCCAAAGCTAATATTCCAATAGCTGGAATCCAAGCTCCCATATATCCACAATAACCTATTCCACCAATAAATCCAACTAAAGCTATAAATAGCCAAATAAAAATTAAAAACTGTTTCATTTTATTTCTTCCACTAAATAAACACGAGCAATATTCCAAAGATCATCTTTTACCATTTCAGTGGCTTCTTCTGGAGAATCAGCATATCGCCACTCTTTATCATAATCATCATCTTTGGTTGTGAAATATACTATATACTTTTTCATTTTTTGTAAATCTTTTTAATAACTTCTACAGTAATCTTGTATTCTTCTGTAGTTATCTTTCCAGAAGAAACAGCATCAAAAAGTTTTTCAGCAATTTCTTTCATATTAATTGAGTAGCCTCTAAGTTGATATTAGAACCTTCTCCAACTCTCATAGCATGAAGAGCTTCATATCCTCTATCAATTATAAATCTATCAAGAGTAGTAAATCCATTATATTGTGCTTCAATTCCCCATTTAATATCATCTATTATTTGTTGATGAAGTTCTGGATTATTTTTAATTCCTTTAGCATATCTTTGAAAAGCTTGCTCTAAAGAATCAAATCTTTTAGATACACTTCTTAAATTATATACTGTTCCTTGAACAATAGCTGATTGTGGATATGTATAAAATAACTCTTCTCCCATTTCGAAGGCACTTCTATAAAATTTCTTTAGGAAGTTTTGGTTAAAAGGAATATCTTCTACATCAAGTTTAGAACCTTCTTTAGGCATTTTCCAACTTTTGAGAATTATTCCATTTTCTTGAAGAGATTCTAATATAGTTCTTAATGGAAAAATCTTTGCAAATTTTTGGAGATAATCATATTCCCCATCTTGTGCTAATAATATAACCCTAATAGCAAATAATTCATTTGGATTAATTTTATATTCATCCATTAGAATTAATTCATTATCAAGATTATGATTTAAATATTTCAATGCATACTAATTGTAATTAGCTGTCATCTTATTATTCAGATTTCTCTGCTTTACTTAATGCATATTCATTTAAAAATTCATCTAATAAAGAAAGATAGTTATCGTTTAATCTTTCTATATTATAATACTTTTCAAGATGTTCTTGGAATTGATTGTTAGTAATGTAATCATTTTTTATTAAATGTAAAATAATTAAATTAAGTCTTTTTATATTATCCATCATATTAAAAACGAAACATTATTTCACCTAATTTAGGTTTGTAAATTTCAGGCTGTTCTCCTCTTAAAACTTGTTCAAGACCTTTTTCATCAATTGTAATATAATTTTTATCAGTTCTATGATTAGATTTTACCCATTTCTCTTCTACTGTATTTTTTAATACAATATAAAATACTTCGGCAATCTTATCATCTTCTTTACGAACTGTACGTCCTCTTCTTTGCCTAGCCTTAGTTTCAGAGCTATCAGTTCCTAATATTATAGCTACTGAAAGTCCTCTAATATCAAGACCTTCATCAGCTTTTCTAATAGTATGCATAACTCCTACTTCCTGAGCATTAAATTCTTCTATTAATACTCTACCTTTTTTCTTGGATATTTTTCCAGAATAAACATTCTTTCCATTTTCAATAGCTTCTGCCATTTTAATATTATTACTAAAGGTAATAATCTTTTTATCTTGTCTGGCAGCCATAATTTTTCTAGCTATTTCAATTTTTTTCGGATGATTATTTATAAAAGCTTTTCTAGATTGCAATAATTGCATAAATCTAACTGAATGAAAATTTATAGCTTGAAGAATTTCTTTCTTCTTTTGTTCATCATTGCCTTTATAAAGTTCATCACGATACTTTAATTTATTCTTCCAACCTTCATTTGGTTTTACCATAGCCATAGCTATTCCAAAATCATATTGAAAAAACTCAAAATGTTCTGTCCATTCTCTATTGTAGTTTTTATAAGTTTCTATATCATCAACATCAATTAATACAATATACTCCTTATAATCTGCTACCCATCCATTTCGTAAAGCTTCAGCAAAGGATATTACATCAACAATAGGACAATACTTTTGCATGATAACATGTTTACCATCTAACCTTTCAAAAGTAGCTGTTAAACCCATTATCAGTTGATACTTAACACAATTGAATATTTTACTGAAATCATTAGAATTTACTCTATGTGCTTCATCAATAATTAAAAAATCACAAGTCCAATTATGCTTAATTATAGTATTAATAACTTGTACTTCTGCATTAAAAGTAAATCCCCAATCATCAATTTCTCTTTCCCATTGAGTTTTAAGAGCAGTAGTGGGAACGACAACAAGAACTCTAAAATGTGGATACTTTTTAAGTAAAGCTTTCATAGTCATTAATCCTATACGAGTCTTCAGTATTGTTATCATACAGCTTTTTATCTGTATTTCTATAAATTCTTTTTCTCTATAGCTCGGCGTACCTATTCATCCACTTATTTCAGTTGGGATGCAAACCGCTCTTGGAGATATTTTATTCTGATTTCTCAGGTTCAATCTCTACGCTCTACACTAGTTCAGATTCTTTAATTTCTGAACTTAGCACGGGATTATCATCACAGATTCCCCCGTTTTCGGTTTGTAATAATTCATTCCATTCCTGCAATGAACGGCTTCCTTGTTTAAAAAATTTATATAAATTATATTTTCTATCAAGATAAATTGTTGAATTATCATAAATATAATTAATGAATTTAATACTTTCTTTTAAATGAAATTCAATATATTCTGTATTATTTTTCCATCTTTTATCTTTGCCTCTTCTACCATATATATTAGAATATTCTTCAATTTTATCTAAAAATTCTGGGGTACTTACTATTTGAATATGAGGAGAAACAGTAGTTTTATGTAAATTTCTACTAAAACTACCGTCTCCATCAAAATATCCTCTTATAAAATGTTTAATTAAAAACTCATTCTTAAAGATATCTAATGAAGGAAATTGTAAAGTTGTAGATTTTTTAGGAGTACATCCATAATTATTTAGAGTATTCCATAAATGTTTATCAGTTATATACCATCTGCATCTTTCACAAATAGTTTCGCCACATTTTACTTTTCCTAATTTAACATGATTTTCATCTTTATGTTTCATGAATTTATTAAACTTTTCTAAATGTTCCTTATCAGAACCTTTAAGAGAAATTTCAAAAGTATAGTGAGATTTTTTATCTTCTTCTAAAGGAGAAGATTCCAAATACCCATCAGCAAAAATAAACCCAAGCCAATATGCTTTTTCTTCTGTATCAATAGAATCAAATACAGTATTATCAAATTTTAACTCATTTTGTTTATTAAGTATATCTATGCCTAATTTTTTAAATCTATCTGTTAATATCCATCTTCCTATCTCATATTTTTTCGACATCTTAGTCAATGAAATACCAGTTTCTAAGTATTCTTGAGCTAAATTTTCCCAATTAATAGTATCATAATTTTTCATATTATAATAGTATTAATTTTTATTTTAAGTCAAAAAAATTTTCAATACCTGAAGATGTTAAAATTTATTAATTTTTTAGAAACCTACTCCAGTAGCTCCTTCTACTGTTCCTCTACCTTTAGCAGCTATCCACTTTCTTACAGCTTCTTGTTGTCGCTCAGTTCTAGTCATGTAAATTAACTCCCTTATTTTTAGCAATCAATTCTATCTGTCTTTGAAGACGCTTCCAGCTAAAAATATGACCATCAATTTCTCTAGAAAGTCTAAGAAGAACCTTATTACGCAAAGTAGTAAGTTGCTCAGTAGTCATGTCAGAATACTTCTGCTTTTTTGGAAGAGTAAGCATAGCTCTCATTTCATGGAAAGATAATCCCTTTTCACTAAATCTAAGAACTAATTTAGATGGAAGATGTAATCTTTCTTTAGCTAATTTAAGTCTATCAGTATTAGAGTTTGCTTTTAATTCATTTTCTTCTTGTTTAGTAAACCATAAACCCATTTTAGTTATAAAGGTCATAGTTAAATGTTGCTTATTAAAAGCACCTAATTGATCAATACATCCTTCCAAAGCATCAGAAATACTGATGTCTTGAAATTCTGCGGGGAACTCCCCATCACTTAAATGAGTTATTGGCAAAGTTTTCCAATCCAAATTAATACCTCTAGCTTCAGCTTCTTGATCACTATTCTTAATAAATTCTCTAATAGCAACCATCATCTTAAATCTAGGAGTAGGATTATAATGTTCTCTTACTAAATATTTGTTTTCAAGATAACGTAAGAATAACTCTACATTACATTTTTCAATTTCTTTAGTAACTTCTTCTAAAACATTATATCTTCCAAGATGTTTTGGATCGTCATTTCTTAACATCTTTTCACAATGTTCCCAACACTCTTTAAGTCTTTCTGGACTCATGTTTTCTATATGTTCAACTTCTTGAACATATTTATCTCCTTCTTTCCTTTTCTCACCTTTCCAAACAAAATTGGAATAGTCATTCTTTTTTGCATCTAAAGCTTTTTGTAAAGCGTCTCCTAATGTATTATTCATTTCAACTTCATATAATAATATCTTTATTAGAATTATCTTGTTCTTTTACAAATCTTTTAAATATTTGATTTGAAAAATTATATTTCATAATAGAGTCATTAACTCTATCATAATAAGTATCTACTCCAGCTTCTACTTCATCATATTCAAGATATCCAATTTCACCTACTTCTGGAATTCTCGACTCCCAATTTGGGAAAACCGTTGTCATGCAATATGTATGACCAAAAGGACAAGAGCCTGTTTCTACATTTTTAAAAACTAATGTATGATAGTTTAATGTATCACATTCTTTAGCTACTACTTCACATTTTATTGTATAAGTTGTCAAAACTTCAATCTTTTATTCGGAATTGAATCTAATTCTGTAGGAATTATAAACCATCTACACATATCTTCTATGTGTTCTTGATATAAGGTTTCAACATCTATACCAGTTATTTCAGACTCTTTAGAAATTTGAGAATATGTTGGAATTCCATATTTCCCTTCATTTTTATAATAGAAAGATTGTGCAGAAGATTCAGCTAAACTTTTAGCTTCTTGTTCATTTTTACACCATTTAGTAAAACGATATTTACATCCTAATGTCTTTCCAATAGTTCCGAAATAAATATTATATTGTATCATAAAATCAAACCTATAAAAAATAAAACAATACTGCCTACTGAAGCTCCTAATATAGTAGTTTTCTGAGCGGACTTTAATTTTTGAATTTTCTTCTCATTAGAAACAACTTGTATTTTCAAGTCTTTAATCTCTTCCATTTGAAGAGAATCTGACTCTACATAAAGTTTATTCAATCTCTCTAATGATGTTATTTGTTGTTTTAATAAAGGATTTTCATTACTCAGTTTCTGATGTTCAGCGAAGATTATAGCCGTGACTTGCTGCGTATTCAAGTATATACTGTCTTGTGAATGACTCAGTAGTGGAATCAGGCTGAGTGATAATAGTATTAATCCTTTCTTGATAATGTTTCTCATTAGTAATAATTTTAACATGAGTAGAATCAATTACAGTTCTAATACTATCCTTTAAAATGTTTAAAGAGTCAAGTTTTAATTCTAACTCATTAACTTTTTCAATTAAATTATCTTCTTTCTTAGGTATTAAATTTAGTATTAAAAGAATTACTAATACTATTTCAATAATTATCCTTAAATATTTCATTCTCCTGTATCAAAATCATCTGGAATAGTTTCTTTACATAAGTGAATGATTTCATTTTCTAATTCTATAGTTTTTTGTAAATATTCTAATAATACTGGAGATTCGGATTCAAACATAGTATTTCTTCTATGTTTTACAATTCTTTTTAAAGCTCCTGCTAAAGTACAACCATATGCACCTCTAAAAGCTTTTACTTCAGACTGTCCAGTTTCTTTATCTTTTACTTTTTTTAAGAAATATAAATCAAAAAATCCATCATTAGAAACTAATATAAAATCTTTTTCAACAATTTTCATTGTAAATTATATTCCAATTTTTGTAAAATGAAGATAAATATTCTTTTAAAGAAACATCTTTATCTCCAAAATCATCTTGTGTCTTTTTATGAGTAATAAGATTTATAGCATTATTAAAATGAGTACTATAAACTCTATTTTCTACATCAATATCAGTATCTCCACTTCTTCTCTTAACTTCTTTAAAAAAGGTTATATTATAAAATATAGAATCTTCAATAGGTTCTAATTTATAACTTATCATGATTTCTTTACTCCTAAATCACTGTCTAAATACTGAAGATATTCAGGATTATACTTTCGAATCCCTTCAAGGTCTTTAATAATGAAAGCATCAACCTTATCTAATTCTTCATTAAACTGGTCTATAGCTTTAAACCATTGTCTGAAGATTCTTATTAAGAGGTTACGTTTCTTTAAATTAGCATTTAATTTAGCTTTTCTAAAGGCAATTTCATTTCCAATAAGCTCATTGAATTGATCTCCCCTACAAGGTTGAGAAATTCCAGTACCTACTATTAATTCTCCTTCATAATCTTCATAATCTTTATAAACAGAATCAACAATGTCCATAGACTTTTCGTAATTTCTGTTCATAGAATCCACTAAACGATTCAAGATCTTGTAAACATCTTCAACACAGATTTTAGTAATCTTTTCACCTTCCCTAATCGTTTGGATAGGTAATCTTACATCATCCATAATACATAATAGTTTTTAAATTATTAAATTTATCTGTTTCCATCACTTTAACAATGTTATATTTACCACAAAAATGATTTACTACATCTGGAAATATATTATTTGCTAATTGAGGATTTTGTCCTATTAAAGATATCTTTTCTACAACATTTTCAGAGTTAATTTCTGTTAAATATTCTGAAATCATCGGAAGTATTCTTTCATTAAAAGAAACAGGAGTTTCCCTAATCATTGCATTAAAAATTTCTATACAATCATTTTTATCCATTAATCTAATATCATATTAGAAGCATTAGTACATAATTTATCAGCTAATTTATTCCATTTAGTATTCTCAGAGTCATCAGTTTGATGTCCTCGAGTATGAGTCCACTTAATTGGATTCTTAATTAATTCTTGCTTAGAATTAATAGTTTTTTTAATGAATTCAATTAATTCTACATTCTTTTTTGGATTCCATTTTGGATTAGTTAAAACTCCTATACAATATTCTGAATCAGATACTATTTCTAAAGAATCAATAGGTTTCTTGATGGAAGAAATAGCATATAAAATTGCTACTAATTCCATTTTATTATTAGTTACTCCTTTAAATCCTTTAGAATAATCTAGTATTTTTTCTCCATTCTTTAACCAAACTATTCCAATACCACCATTGCCATTAGCTCTGCAAGAGCCATCTGTATAAATTTTATATGTTATCATCCTAAAGCATCATCTAAATCACCAATATCACATCCATACCATTGTTCTTCAAATTCTTCTTTAAGTTCTTCATCACTTAAATCAGCATAGGGATCTAACCAAGCTTCTGGAATTAACCATACATTCTTAGCAGGATCAAAATAAGAACTTTCTCTAAAATCCTCTCTAAACATATAATCCTGAATTTCAGGCCATTCTATTACTATATATTTCATCTTTCTTAAATTTTCTATAAAGTACCTTTAATAAATAATTTAACATTGCTACGTTTAATCTACGAGCAGGTTCTTTCTTCGTTATTATTCGGCCATAAATATCGTCAGTAAAATGACTTGTTACATAATCAATATATTCTTCATTCATTTTATTAAATATTTATCTGTCCAACTACTTTCTTTAGTTTTATAATCCTGCCAGGGCCAGGATTCTTTAGCTTTATTGATATCTGGTTTATCTAAAAGACCTTGAGAATATGTATCATAATAGTATACATACCATAATAATTGTTCCCAATAAGCATCTTCTTCTATAAATTGATGTCTAGGTAAACTCCAATACCAAATAAAATCATATTTATAAATATGAATCCAAATACAAGGAGGTCCTTCAAATCTAGGAGTGTCATATTTATCTTTCCAAGATACATCATCAAATACTATTTGAATAAATGCTGGTTTAGAATACCAACCATCTGGATTTATATTTTTACCATATTTAAAATATAAATGCAATGGTTTAAATACTTTCCTTGCTTTCTTATACGTTGTTAATGGATTTATTAAATGTAAACAAATCCAATTTTTAAATCTCCAAAACACCATAGACAAAAAAAGGTGGTATTAACAACCACCTAATAAATTAATGAACTTACGTTCTTTATCACCTTTTAAGGAATTATACCATAATAAAACATGATATTTTCCATCATTATCTTGATAAGCATCAAAACTTGGCTTAAAAATAAAATATAAAACTACTAAAAGAATTATAAACCAAATCATATTATGTAAATTAAATCAGTTCTGTCTTTTATCTTATCTACTAATTCCTTTTCAGGCATAACATAATCTCCATTAACAAACTATAACTCTTCCAAGCCATAATTCCATTTAATGTATCCTTCCCATCCTGGCACAAGTCCAGTTTCTCCTTTTTTACAAAGTTCTTTAATTTCTTGATATGTCATAGTATTAAAGAATAAGTGAAACCGCTGGGATTTGAACCCAGGCCCCACGGATTAAAAGCCCGTTGCTCTACCTGCTGAGCTACGATTTCATAAATAAGGCCGAAGCCTTATTCAGTCACCTCTTCTTCAACCTCAGTTTCAGGTTCAACGAAGAAAGGATCAACATCTGTAACATCACCTGTTATTGCATCTACAAATACAGCACCATCAGCATCGCCAAAGATGTATTGAACATTAGCTTCTTTTGGACCAACAGCTTTTCTCAATACACAAACTTTGCTATGAGGTTTAACGATGTTAGCAGCCATTAACTTATCAAAAGCATCTTTAAAAGTTAATGTAATTTGCTCATTGTTTAAAACACAGTCCTCTACCCAAGGGCCTTCATTTACTTCAGTAGTAGTCTCTCCATTAGCGTGATTATAAACAAACACCTTAACATCAGAAGATGTACTATCAACAGGAGTTACGGTTTGGAAAACAGAAGTAACGGTTATTACTGAACCATCATTTTCTTCGTCTAAGAAGTCTTTGTAGTTAACAACAGTTTCAAACCAACTATATTCACCTTGATTTACAAACATGTCTTCTCTATCTGTAGAAATAGTAGCTTCTACATTTTCAATAACTACAGGTTTCTTCTTTCCTTCGCATGAAAACATGCAAAAACCTGCTACTAATGCAAACAAAATTAAAAGTTTCTTCATAATTTAAAATTTAAATTTAACTACATAAAAAAAATGTAGTTTTATAAACAATCTCGATACTAACGTATCTATTTTACCTTAATTGGTAATTATTATATCTGGAGAAGTTTACTGGATAGTTTAAATTTCGTGGGCCTGGAGGGTTATGTTAATTCGGGAACTTCCTTATATTTCCAAATATATTTGTACATTGGATTGTTCCTTCTTCCTGCACATACATCGGATATAACCTTATGTGCTGTTTTATTAGTAGTTATTCCATTCTTAAATAACCATTCTTTTGCATCTTTAGTGGAATCAAAAGTCTAAATATAATTTCCAGCTAAATCAAACTAATCAACCATTTTAGATGTACCTCTAGATTTAATACCATTAGCTCGTAAAACCTTACTAACGACAGTTGGATCACATCCTATTTTCTAACTTACCTATGGAACAGAATATCCCATTCTATATAATTCTAATATTTCAGTATGGTCATATAAAGTTTTTCCATCCCCTCCTAAAGTAGCATTATATCCATTCCGACCATATGTTTGAAATTCATTTATCCAATAAATTTCACGTTCACTTAACTTAGAATTATCTTCTATATGTTCTAATTCTTCTATTTTAAAATTTTCTATTCCATATTTATTAATAGCATCATATAAAGGTCTTTTTTGAAAGTGTTCTTTTTTACAATCTTTGCAATGTTCCTACCATCTTTCTTCAATGCTATAATCAGTTTTTCCTATATATTTTTTACTATTAATTAAATTTGTAATTACATAAATATATCCCATAATTTCATTAACCTAAAATGTAGTGACGGTGGGAGTTGGACCCACTATTTCCATCTTATAAGGATGGTGCTCATACCACATATTAGCATCGTCACTATCAAACAAAATTAATAAGCCCAATCCTTTAGTTATTATAATTAATTATCTTCTTTGTTTATATAATTTAAAGCTAATTGTACAGTTTCTGATAAACTTACTAATCCTAGAACTGTATCTACAGAAGGTTCTAGAGTCATTAAATGGTCTATACTTTCTTTAGCTTTAATTAATTTATCTACGATTTCGCTTTTACTTAAAACTAAATCCGTTTTTAAGTCTTGTCTATCCCGATTAGGTATAACATTATCGGGAGAAACATAAATTCCTTGATGTGTCATTTTTTCATCCATTAAAATATAAATTTATTTAATTTTTAGGAATTTTCAAAATTTTATTTTTTATTTTTCAGATTACGCCATAGGTAGTCTAATAGCAATTTCGCGATTGCTAATTACACCAAAATAAACTGTTAACGAATGAACTACGATTGTTTTGTA
>JAEEGL015093107.1_pt1 | contig 119148 bp, 109 predicted proteins | sample 9134231 | NCBI WGS metagenome assembly JAEEGL01 (sample SAMN16246548, study PRJNA631951) | gut metagenome | biome: gut microbiome; feature: rumen; material: fiber-attached | host: Bos | place: Iran: Karaj | collected 2018-10
AAGAAGAGAAAGAAACTGATAAGAAAGTATTCTTAATCATTGGTTTAATTGCAGTAGGTTTATTAGTTATTATTATTGCTGGAGTATTAATATTCCGTAAGAAAAATAATGAATTAGACGAAGAAGAAACTACTGATAGTGATGAAGAAAATGAAGAAGATGATGAAGATTCAGATGATGAAGAATCTGATGAAGATGCAACTCCTGAAGTTGATGATGGTCCTATTGGTGAAGACTTCTCTGATGATGTAAATAAAACTGTTGATGTTGATGTAGCATTAAGTGATTTAATGAGTACAAAACAATATGAGTTTAATTTTGATACAGGTGAAGAAGATATAATAAAGGAAGATGAAGAAGAGTAATCTTCCTTTTTTCTAGGTATAGGCGTAAAAAAAGTATTGCATTGATAAATTATATATATTATAATATTAACGAGTTCGAGAGGAGGGGAACATAATATGGCTATCAGAGTTGAAGTTAAAAATAATGAAGACCTTAATGGCGCTTTAAGAAGATTTAAAACTAAAGTTGCTAAGAGTGGTATCCCTGCCGATCTTAAAAAACATAGAGAATATATGAAGCCTGGCGTACGTAAACGTGAGGAAGAAAAAGAAAATAAAAAGAATTTTCACAAGAGAAATAAAAGAGGATAGAAAATATCCTTTTTTTATTATATAATTTTAAGAGGAGAGTGATAATTATGTATGAAACAATAAAAAAAGACTTACTTGAAGCAATGAAGAATCATGAAAAAGAAAGACTAGAAGTTATTCGTATGCTTAAGAGCGCCCTACAAATGGAAGAAATAGCTATTGGTGGTAATGGTTCGGGGTTAACTGATGATCAAGTATTAACTGTTATTAAAAGAGAAGTTAAGAAAAGAAATTCTTCTATTGAGGAATATACTAAATATAATAAAATGGAAATGGTACAACAATTAGAAAATGAAGTTAAGATATTATCTGATTATTTACCAGAACCATTATCTGATGAAGAATTAAATAAGATTATTGAAGAAACTATTGCTGAAGTAGGAGCTACAGAAATTAAACAAATGGGTATGGTTATTAAAGCTGTAGGTGCTAAAGTTGGTACTAGAGCTGATATGGGTGCTGTATCTAAAATTGTAAAGGAAAAATTAAGTGCATAATAATGCACTTTTTTTTTTTGAATATTCATAGTATTATTTTATTAGTAAGGTAGTGTGAGAAAATGAACGAAGAATTAAATAATATTGAAGGCCAAACTATAAATGAACCACCTAAGAAGAAGAGTAAATTAGGAATTATTATAATTTGTTTAGTTTTAGTATGTGGTATTTGTTGTGGTGGATGGTATTTCTTAAATAATAATCAGAAAAAAGAAAATAAAGGAGAAAACACTAATAATGTAACAACTTCTACTGAAACAACTACAACAACAACAACAACAACTACTACTACTACTACTACTAAGGCTATAGAAGAAGTAAAAGAAGGCAAGAAGTTATATTATTATGGCTCTAAAGATGGATTTACCAAATACTATGAAGAAGAACAAAAAGATAAAGAATTAGCAATTACTATAACATGTAAATATTCAGAGTGTATTCCTGAAACAACTGATACTGCTGGAAGATTGGGAGAAATATATGTCCATGATGGCAATTATATATCAGTATTTGATTATGATGGTAATGTTTTAGCATATGATATTGGTAAAGGTGTTCTAGATAATCTAAAAAATTACTCAGCAATTTTATTAAATGTTCAAATAGACGATTACTATCTAGCTGATACAGTATTTCTTGTTACAAATTACGACGAAAAGAGTTTTTTCATATATAATGCAACAAAAGATAGATATAGCAAATTATATAAAAATATGGATTTCTCATATGAAGAAGAACCTGAAGATGACTTTTCATATGCATGTTCTGAAGCAACACCTTTTGGGTATTTTGCTTTCTATGATCCAGAAAATAAAGAATATATAATTTTTGATATAAATAATAATCGAGAATTAGACTTTAAGCCTAAAACTCTTGAAGGTTTTGATATGGATCATGATGAAAAGAATAATAAAACTGAATACTATATAAGATATAATAAAAATAGTAAATATATTATAGGAAATAATTAATTAAAAAAAACCTCTATTTTAGAGTGTTTTTTTATTAAATAAATTGAATATATATTTAAATAATAGTAAAATAATAATGAGGTATATTATGGATTATATAAGAGAATTGGCACAAGTATTACCTAGTGGTTTTTATAATCTTATCAAGGGATTAATTCCGATGATAATTCTTTTTAGTGTTGTAATGGGCTCTATTAGAATAATTACAGCCATTATAACTAAAGAAAAATTAGTATTATATAAAGATATTAAATCATTAGTTTATATTGTATATTGCTTTGTATTATTCCAATTAGTTACTACGACTGACTATGCTGGTATTAGTAATAATTTTATACCTTTTAAAGAAATACTTAGATATAGTGATATAACTAGTAGTTTATTTATGAGAAATGTTATAGGTAATATATTAGTATTTGTACCATTTGGTTTTATTATTTCTGATATGTTAAATGATAAAACAAACAAAGATAATTTATTATTATCAGGATTAATAGTATTTATTACATCGTTTAGTATTGAAATTATACAAATGTTTATTGGTAGAAGTTATGATATCGATGATGTGATTCTTAATATGTGTGGAGGTATTATAGGTTATTTCTTATATATACTTATACATAATTTATATGCTAAGCTACCAAAGATATTTGATAATGAATGGGTTAAATTATTAATAGTTATAATTTTTACTTTATTTATTATGTTTGGAGTTTTATTATTATTTGAGGTGATTTTATGAATGAATATGAAATAATTGATGAATATGGATTTAACGAAGATTATAGTTATTTAAATGATGTTATTAATCATACATTAGAACATGAGCATGTAGAGAATGCCTTCTTTGACGTAATCTTTATAGACGATGAAAGAATGCATGAGATGAATAAAGAATACAGAGGGATAGATAGGACAACTGATGTATTATCATTTGCTCTAGAGGATAATAATACCTTTAAAACAGAGATTAGAGAACTAGGAGATATATTTATATCTATACCTAAGATGAAAGAACAAGCTAAAGAATATGGTCATAGTGAAAAAAGAGAATTAAGTTTTTTGGTATGTCATGGTTTATTACATTTATTAGGTTATGATCATACAAGAAGTGAAGAAGATGAACGTATTCATTTTGGCTTACAAGATGAGATTTTAAATGATTTAAATATTATATTATGATATAATTTTTATAATAAGATTGGGTGATAAAAGATGAAAAGTGGATTTGTTAGTATTGTAGGAAGACCAAATACTGGTAAAAGTACATTAATTAATACTTTGATTAATCAAAAGATAGCCATAGTATCTAATGTTGCTGGTACAACAAGAAATACTATTCAAGGTATTTATAATGATGAAGATTCGCAAATAGTATTTGTAGATACACCTGGTATTGCTAAAGCACAAGATAAACTGGGAAAACACTTAAACAAACAATCTTATGAGTCCTTAGAGGATATTGATGCAATATTATTTGTTGTTGATGCGGTAGCTGGTATAGGACAAGGAGATAAATGGATTATCGAAGCTTTAAAACATAGTACAGTACCAGTTATATTAGTAATTAATAAAATAGATAAGATTACTAAAGAAGGAATATTAAAAACAATTAATACTTATAAAGATTTATATGATTTTGCTGATATTATACCTATTAGTGCATTAAGAAATGATAATATTGATAGATTAATAGAAATAGTAAAGAAATATTTAAAAGATGAAGTTAGATATTATGAAGATGGAGTATTTACTAATAGTGATCCATATTTCATGATTAGTGAATTAGTTAGAGAAAAAATACTTAATTTAACAACTGATGAAGTACCACATTCAATAACTTGTATAATGACAGGATATAATGTTAAAGCTAATGTAATAAATATTAGTGTAGATATTATAGTAAGTAGAGATTCATTAAAGAAGATTATTATTGGTAAACAAGGTACTATGCTTAAAACTATAGGTACGGAAGCAAGAAAAGATATTGAGAAACTATTAGGTAGACCAGTATATTTAGAGTTATTTGTTAAGACAGTTAAAAATTGGCGTAATAAAGAAAGATTCTTGATGGATATTGGTTTTGATGATAAATAAAGGAGTAGATTTATATGGCAACAACTGCTAGTGCAAGAAATTTAACTGAAAAAGCTAGAGTTACTGAAGTATTTAATTTATATATTAAACATAATGGTGATTTATCTAAATTTGCTGATAGTTTAGCTAAAAAATATAGTGAAGAAGATGGATTTACTTATAGTCATACTAAAATAATTGGTTATTTAAATGTTATGCTTAATAAAAGATCTTTAGATAAGAATACTAAAGATGCTATAAGAAATATTGAAATTAAAAAAAGTAAAAGAATGATTACTAAAGGTAAAGAAATATATGAATTATATTTAGAATGTAATGGTAATTGGGATGTAGTATCAGATAAGAGAGAAGAACATCCTTCTTTAACTGATGAAAATACAGGTAATATGCTTAGTATAGTTGGTATGAAGAAGTATATGAGAATGTATAATGAAACAGCTAGACCTAAAGAAGTATTTGATTGCTATATGGCTAATAATGGAGATTTTTCTTTATTTATAAATGAACTAGTAGAAAAATATAGTAAAGAAGATGAAGAAGAATATACAACTAGTAAAATTACTAAATATTTAAAACAATATTTAGCTAATAGAAAACTTGTTAAAGATGAAAAAGAACAAATGGAGAATATCGATTTGTTAAATAAAAAGAGAATAATCGAAATCGGAGAAATAATATATTATTATTACTTAAAGAATGATGGTGATTTCCAAAGTACTTATGAAGAATTAAGTAATGATCCAAGAATGATTGATATTCATACACATGAACATTTAGATCGTAATGGTATGTTTAAATATATGCGTGAATATAATAATTATGCAAGACCTAAAGAAGTATTTGATGAATTCGTTGAACATAAAGGAAGATATTATCCTTTTAGTGAAGAAATGGGTATTAGATATGCTAAAGAAGATGGTTTAGTACGTCCATATCCAGTATCTAAATTAAAGAATTATGTTGATGCTTATATTACTGATCAAGAAAGATTTACACCAGAAGAAAAAGAAAGATATAATGGTACATTAATTGAAATCGTTAAACGAAGATATGTAAGTGGTGGTAAGTTTATCGAAGGTTATATTCATTTTAATGGAGACTATAATAAAGTAATGGAATTCTTTACTAATAGACCTGATGATTTTACCTTCTTTAGAGATGATGCAACTGGACAAGTTCTTAATAAACCAGCAATGTATGATAATGTGGATTGTTATTTAAAGAAACCTAATAATCAATCTAGAGTTAATAGATATAATATCGTTAAGAAATTATCTTTATATACTCCGGTTAAAGATTTAGGTATTAAAAAATATACCCAATTTATTGAAAAGATTAAGAATGGTGAAAGTTTAGAATCATTAAAAGAATTTTGTGATAAATATGAATTAGATAAAGAAGCAGTTAGAGCAATAAAGAAAGTATATGAAATAGATATGGAATTCGATAAGAATGTATTAGAAACATTAGATAGATTTATTGCTACAGCTTTTAAAGGACAAAATAGTACTAAAGAAAAAGAAGATAAGAAACAAGTATATTTAGAGAATTCTAGATTAAATAAATTAGAATGCTTAAAGAAACTATTAGAATATTATCTTCAAAGTGATACGAGAAGAATAACACAACATTTAATGGAACAATTTGATTTATCACCAGCAAAATTTGATAGTGCATTAGCATTAGCAAATGAAAATACTAGTGATGTTCAATTAAGAAGTTTATTAGATAAATATTATGCTAAAGTTTCTTATATAGAAAGTGAAAATCAAGAAATAGTAGATGCTTTATTTAAGTATTTAACCGTAGGTTATATAATAAATGGAGAATATACTAAATTTAATACATTTGATTTCTATAAAGAATTTGGTAATGTTGATTTAGCAGAGATTAAAAAGAGTTGTTATAAATATTACAAAACATCAGATGCTGAAAGAATGGCTAAATGGATTGGGTTTGTATTCGGAGGACAAAGAATATATAAAACTCCTGAAGAACTGGCTCATGCAGTAGATTTTAAAGCCAATGGTTTAGCATTAAATAGTAAAGAAAAATTGCAAGCAGCAATGTATATGGAAAGTATGGGATGGCCACTATCAAGTAGTGTTTATCAAGATTTAATTTATCGATTATTATGTGGTCAAATATCTTTAGATGAAGAATATACTAAAGAAGAAGAAACAAAGAAAACTAAATAATATTTAAACCCATGCTAATCATGGGTTTATTATTTGGGGGAATATATATGATTAAAACAATTAAAGGTGTAGTAATACAAGAAACACCTTGGAAAGAAAATTCAAAAATACTTAATATATTAACCGAAGATGGTATAGTAGGAGTATTATCTAAAGGATGTAAAAGTTTAAAAAGTGATTTAAGAATAGTATCACAAAAATTAGCTTATGCTGAGTTTATTATTATGGAAGGTAATTCTAATTTAGCTACTTTAAAAGAGGGTAATATTATTGATCCTTTGGTTAAGATAAATTCTGATTTGACTTTAATATCTTATTATACTTATATAACAGAATTAGTAACACAAATAATGAAACAAAATCTTAATAGTGAAATCTATAATTTATATATTAAAACAATATTAAAGATTGAAAGTGGATTAGATCCAATGGTAATGATGAATATATTAGAAATTAAATTATTAGATTATTTAGGAGTAGGTATATCATTAAATGCTTGTGTTAAATGTGGTAGTACTAAGAATATTATTACAGTAGATCCTGATGTTGGAGGATATATATGTAAGAATTGTTATACAAATGAAATAATATATGATGAAAATGTTAGAAAAATGCTTAGAATGTATTATTTAGTAGATATAGATAGTGTTAGTGAAATTAAGATAAAAGACTATGTTAAAGATAGTATTAATCAATTTTTAAGTATATATTATGATAGATATACAGGAATATATATTTATAGTAAGAAATTCTTAGCAAATATTGCGGATTTTAAATAATTTTATTGAGTATATTTATTATTTTGTAGTAAAATATACTTGTATTTAAAGAGGGACTGAAAAAGATGAATTTAAAAGATTTATATATAAATTTCTTTGTTAGTAAAGGACATAAACAAATTCCTAGTGCACCGGTTGTACCAGAAAATGATCCATCTGTATTATTTAATACAGCAGGTATGCAACCATTAATACCTTATTTAATGGGACAAAAGCATCCATATGGTACGAGATTATGTGATTATCAAAAATGTATTAGAACTAATGATTTAGATAATATAGGTGATACATATCATCATACATTCTTTGAAATGTTAGGTAATTGGTCATTAGGAGATTATTTTAAAGATGAAGCTATTGAATGGAGTTTTGAATTCTTAACTAAACATTTAAATATACCAGTAGAAAGATTAGCAGTAACAGTATTTGCTGGTAATGAATATATTGGTTTTGATGAAGTTTCTTATAATAAATGGTTAAGTTTAGGAATAAAGAAAGAAAGAATAGCAAAGACAACAGAGGATAATTTCTGGATTGCTGGGGAGACAGGACCTTGTGGGCCAGATACAGAAATGTTTTATTGGAGAAGTAATGATCCAATACCTGAAGTATTTGATACAGAAGATACTCGTTGGGTAGAGATATGGAATGACGTATTCATGCAATATAATAAACATGAAGATGGTACAGTAACAGAATTACCTAATAAGAATGTTGATACAGGTATGGGTGTAGAAAGAACAACAGCTATACTTGAGGGAGTTAATGATAATTATCAATCAAGTATATGGAAGCCAGTTATTAATGAAATAGTTAATATTACTGGTAAACCATATGAAGGTAATGAAAAGAGTATGAGAATTATTGCTGATCATTTAAGAACAGCAGTATTTATCTCCGCTGATAATGCAGGTATTAAACCTAGTAATACATTACAAGGATATATCTTAAGAAGATTAATAAGAAGAACTATAAGACATGCAAAGAATTTAGGTATAGATATTAATAGTGATTGGGAACAAAGAATAGCTAAGATAATATTAGATGAATATAGTACTTATTATAATGAATTAGTTACTAATAGAGATGTAGTTCTTGAAGTATTAAATAATGAAAAGATTAAGTTTAATAGAACATTAGAAAAAGGATTAAGAGAATTTGAAAAAGTATCGAATAACGATATTGATGGAGTAACAGCCTTCCATTTATTTGATACATATGGATTCCCAATAGAATTAACTATTGAATTAGCTAATGAAAGAGGATTAAAAGTTGATGTTGAAGGTTTTAAAGAGAAATTTAAAGAACATCAAGAAAAGAGTAGAACAGCTTCTTCAGGTCAATTTAAAGGTGGTTTAGCAGGTAATGGAGAAATAGAAACAAAATATCATACGGCAACTCATTTATTAAATGCTGCTTTAAAAATAGCCGTTGGACCAGATGTACATCAAAAAGGTTCTAATATTACTAGTGAAAGAATGAGATTTGATTTCTCATGTGATCATAAATTAACAGATGAAGAAAAACAAAAAGCAGAAGATTTAGTTAATCAATGGATTAATGAAGGTTTACCAGTTACTAAAACAGAAATGAGTAAACAAGAAGCTATTGCATCTGGAGCAGAATGTATGTTTATTGAAAAATATCCAGATATTGTTAATGTTTATACAATTGGTGATGGTATTTCTAAAGAATTATGTGGTGGTCCACATGTTAGTAATACTAAAGAAATTGGTAAATTTAAAATTATTAAAGAGGAAGCATCTAGCGCTGGCGTTAGAAGAATAAAGGCTATCATAGAGGAAGGAGAATAGATATGGCTGAAAAGGAAGAAAACAAAAAATTAGCTGAAGCTAAAAAGAAAGGATTAGGATTCATTGGTGAATTCAAAGCATTTATTTTAAGAGGTAATGTTATGGATATGGCTATCGGTGTTATCATCGGTGGTGCATTTGCTAATATCGTTACTGCATTAACAAATGACTTTATTAATCCATTAATTAATTCAGTAGGTGGTGCTGAATTTGGTGGATCTTTCCAATTACCATGGACTGAAGCTGAAGGAACTGCAATCCTTTGGGGAGATTTTATAACTGCTGTTGTTAACTTCTTAATTATGGCATTCATCTTATTCTTAATGCTTAAATCAGTTAATAAATTAATTAATTTAACTAAGAAGAAAGCTGAAGAAGAAAAAGCTGAAGAACCTGAACCAATCAAGACAGATGAAACTCTACTTCTTGAAGAAATCAGAGATATTTTAAAAGAAAGAGCATAATTATAAAAAAGAGAATATTATTTCTCTTTTTTTTATGTTATACTTTTGTATAGTAGGTGAGGAGTAAATGGATAGTATTAATATTGATTTTAAAGATTATAATGAATACCCAAATATGCCAGGTACTCCGGATAATGCTTTAACATTAGGAAAGAGTACTGATGCAGCAGATTGTTTATTAATAATATATCCAATAGGTAATACTAGATATATGATTGATGCAACTAATGAAGGAATGATAAATGGTATACATTCAGCATTAGGAAATGAACAAGGTTTAGTAGAACTAGATAAGGGTAAATCTTTTAATAGAAATTTATATGCTTATACCCTTATTAAGAATAGATTAGGACCTAAAGGAACACAATATATTTTAACTTTTCATATATTAATTGATAATGAAGTAGTTAATGTTCAAGGGTTCTTTAACGAAAAAGGAGCATTTGGTTCTCGTGAAGGAGTTGTTATGACTAAATTAGCTTCTGAGAATAAAATAAGTACATCTACTTTAGATGGCTGGAAAATAGATCCATATAATGTTAATTATAAAAAAGGATACTTAATGAATTTATCCGAAAGAAAAGATTATGATGAAATGTTTCCAAATCATCCTTTATCGGAAGCAAGAAGTGTATTAACTTATTTAATTGAAGAAAACTAAATTTGACTTATTATTATAAAAATGATAGAATAATCCCCCAAGTGAAGGGGATTTTTTTATGTTATTTGAACAGATTAAAAATAATTATGAATTTATAGCTAAATGTGCTGAATTTGGTGCATTAAGAGATAAAGCTATATTAGTTGATGATATTATCGTAGTACCTACGGTTAAACCTGGTATTTATATTTTTATGAATACTAATTTTGAAGTAATTGAAATTCATAATCAAAGATTTAATATGAATGATGAGGAAATAGTTGAGGTTGCTCTTAAATATAAAAGTAGATATGAGTATAAAGAACCAGCATATTCAATTACTTTCCCATATCCATTTGAAACATTTAGTATGAAAGATATTTATGATTTAGGTAGAATGGTTAGTGTTGATATTAATTATACTAATTTACCTATATTAAAAGTAAATGGAGTAGTAGTTAGTAAAGATACATCTGAAATGTATTCATATGTATTATTCTATTTAAAATATATTTATGATACTATTCAAGAATATGCTAAATATGCTTATAAAGCTGCGATGATGAGTTATTCACATCCAACTATAGAAAATTATACTTATAGATTATTAGAAACTATTAATGAAACTATTGAAAAATTAGCTTCAGAAGGTAATTCTATTAGTCCATATGAAATTATAGCTGCTGTAGGTAATACAAATGCTGATTTAAGAGAATATTATGAAGTAATATATGGTATAGATTTAATTAGTGAACAAAAAGGTTTTAAATATGATCCATTTGATACACAAAGATTTAAACAAGTACCTAAATATACTAAAGATATTAATGCTGAAGAATTATTAGTATTAAAAGATAAGGATTTTGAGCCTACTCAAGATTTAAATATGTATATTAAAGCAAAGAATACTGCTAAGAGTATGGAAATTGCTAGAGAATATATGATTGATGCTAAAAGCTTATAATAAAATGTCTATTAAATAGACATTTTTTTTTATTTAATGTTATAATGATAATAGGTGATAATATATGGATATATTAGAGATTATAACTAAGAAAAAGAATAAATTAGAATTAACAAAAGAAGAATTAGATTTTGCTTTTAATGGTTTTTTAAATAAAGAAATACCTGATTATCAAATGAGTGCATTATTAATGGCTATAGTTATTAATGGAATGACACTTGAAGAAACAGTTAACTTAACAGAAATATTTATTAATAGTGGAGATGTATATGATTTATCAGATATAGAATATACAGTAGATAAACATAGTACGGGTGGAGTTGGTGATACTACTTCATTGATTGTTGGACCTATATGTGCAGCGATGGGATTACATATGGGTAAGATGAGTGGAAGAGGATTAGGTATTACTGGAGGTACAGTAGATAAACTAGAAAGTATTCCAGGATTTAATGTTAATCTAAATAAAGAAGCTTTCTTAGAACAAGTTAAAACAGTTGGATATGCTAATATTGCACAAACTGGTGATTTATGTCCAATGGATAAAGTAGTATATGCATTAAGAGATGTTACTGCCACAACAGAATCTATACCATTAATAGCTTCATCTATAATGTCGAAGAAAATAGCTGCCGGATCAGATAATATTTTAATTGATGTTAAATATGGTAGTGGAGCATTAATGAAGAATATTGATGATGCTAAAGTATTAAGTGATTGGTTAATTAAAATAGGTGAAGCCCATAATAGAAATGTTAAAACGGTATTATCACCAATGGATACACCATTATCTTGTGCTGTTGGTAATGCATTAGAAGTTATCGAAGGTATGAATGTATTAAAAGGGAAACAATGTCCTTTACTAGATGCGTGTTTAGAAATAGCAGCAACATTATATAGTATGGCGCATCATAGTGATTATAATGAAGCATATGAATATGCTAAGAAAGTAATCGAAGATGGTAGTGCTTATAATAAATTCTTAGAGTTTGTTAAAGCTCAAGGTGGTCGAATTCAAGAAATAAGACTTACACCTAATATAGTTAAAGTACATAGTAAAAAAGATGGTGTAGTGCAAAGTATTGATGCTTTTGGAGCAGCTAAATTAGCAGCTAAATTAGGAGCATCTAAGATGACTCTAGATGATAAGATAGATTTTAGAGTAGGTATATTATTACATGTTAATATAGGTGATACAGTTAAAAAAGATGACATAATAATGAGTTTATATGTGGGAGATAAAAAAGTAGAATTTAAAAATGAAGATTTTGATTTCATAAATATTGTTTAAAACTTAATTATTTGTTATAATTAATAATAGTAGAGTAGAGAGGTTGGTTATAATGTTTGGAAAGATAAAAAACATTGATAACATTACTGCTGTTGTAGAAATTCATAAAGATAACATGGTAGTTCCTAATTTAATGAATATGCATGTTGTTTTTGAAGGGCCAGAACATAAGTTGTTAGGTGAAGTAAAAAAAGTAGATGACAATTATTGTTATATAGATTTCTTAGGACAATTTGATGGTCAAAGATTTATAGCAGGTACAATTAAAAAACCGACACTAGAAGATTCAGTAAGAATTATCGAAGGTGAAGAATTAAATACTATTTTAGGACAGAATGGTGAAGGCAATTTATACTTAGGTAAAAGTGCCGTATATGATGGAAAAGATGTTTATATAGATATAAATGATATGTTCTCAAACCATTTATCAATATTTGGTAATACTGGTTCAGGTAAATCTTGTTCAGTAGCTAGAATAGTTCAAAATATCTTCTTAAATAAGAATTTCTTAGCCTTTAATGCCAATCTATTCATATTTGATGCTTATGGTGAATATAAAACAGCATTTAAAGAATTAAATCAATTTAATCCAAATTATCAATATAAATTTATTACTTCGAATTTGGTAGATCCAGAAGATGTACCTCTTCGAATTCCAGTATTCTTATTAACTATTGATGATATATGCTTATTATTACAAGCTGATAATCATCATCAATATACAATTATTGAAAGAATGCTTAAATTAACTAAGTTATTTAGTAAAAATGATGAAGATACACATAAATTAAAAAATCATTTAATTGCTAAAGCAATTATGACAGTATTATTCTCAAATCAAAATAGTGCTGGTAAGAAAAATGATATATTTACGATTATAGCAGATTGTAGTACACCAGAGTTTAATGTTGATACAGATATTCAAGGAGTTGGATTTACAAGAAAATTCAGTGAATGTTTTGGAATTAACAGAAATGGTGAATTTGCTGAATCAGTATTAATTAATGAATATTTATTAAAGTTTATAGATGATGAATTAGAAGCTAGAATGCAAGTTCCTAAAGATGCTTATTACACTCTTGATGATATGGAAAAAGCATTGTCATTTACTTTAATTGGTGATGGATTCCTAAATAATAGAATCATGCAAGATAATGCAACAATTATGCAAGTTAGATTACATGCATTATGTAATTCATCTAATAGACAATTTTTTGAAATTGGTAACTACATTACATTAGAGAATTATATCTCTAGTTTAATTGTAAATAATAATAAACGTAGCCAAATTGTTAATATCAACTTAGAGGATATTGATGATATTTTAGCTAAGACAATAGTTAAGATTTTCTCAAAGATGATATTCGATTTTGCTAAGAGTAGAAAGGATAGAGCAGCAATTCCATTCCACTTATTTGTAGAGGAAGCACATAGATACGTTGTTAAAGATAATGACCAGTTCTTACTTGGTTATAACATATTTGAACGTATTGCTAAGGAAGGTCGTAAGTATGGTGTTATGTTAGATTTAATATCACAAAGACCAGTAGAAATAAGTGAAACAGTTATTGCACAGATGTCTAACTTCTGTATCTTGAAGATGACACACCCAAGAGACTTAGATTATATTGAAAAGATGTTACCTAATATCTCTGGTGATGTTATTCAAAAATTAACAAGTTTACAAAGTGGTACAATGGTTGCCTTTGGTGGAGCATTTAAAATTCCTTTAATAGTTAAAATGGATATGCCAAACCCAGCACCTTATTCTTCAAACTGTAATGTAGTACAAAGATGGAAAGCGTAGGTAAGAGAAAATGAAAGATAGTAAAGTAGGATTAATTATTATTGTAATTATTGTTGTTTTAGGAATAGTATTATTAAATTTGAGAATTAAGAATAATACAGGAAATACTAATACTAATGTAAATAATAAAAAAATAGTTAAGAAAACATATAAAGGTTTTGATTATGAAAAATTAGGTACGAATGCAGAAAGGATTGCTTATGATAATTTAGACACAGAAAACTTACGTAAATTATTCATTAATCATATTCTTAGAGCAAATGTAGTTAATGAAGAAACATTAGAGGATTTTAAAATCAATAGTATTTCACAAGATATAACATCAGGTAGTGCATTTAGATATATAGCTACAGGATCATTTAAGTGTAATAGTCATGTTACATGTTATGTTGATGATGATGGTACTATTTCTTGTCCTGATATATGTTTAAATATGCCAATTGACGAATATAATGAAGGTACTGGTTATTATGATTATAAAATAGTATTTGATGTTAAACTAGATAATGGTATTTATACATTTGATGGATTTAGATTTAATAAATAAGAAGAGTTATCTCTTCTTTTTTTTGTATAATATTGTGTAAAGAATATTTATTCTAATATATACATATGATATAATTAAGATACCTAAGAGAGGTCGTAATTATATAAAACCGACTAATGGTGATTATTGGGAATCTAATTGTTTTGTGGTGTTGAAGACCTTGCCACTTAAGTGGGGATGTAGGGATCCTAAAGCAAAGCATGTGATGCCCACCTCGTGCGAGCGGGTTTTTATCACATTTTGACTTTTCTTAGGCTTTTTTATGTCTTAAAATAGATATAGGTGATATTATGTTTGATAGATTAATTAAACTAATTGGCGAAGATAATTTTAATAAAATACAAAGTAAAAAAATATTACTAATTGGAGTAGGTGGAGTTGGTTCATATGCTCTAGAAGCTCTAGTTAGAAATGGTTTTAATAATATCGATATAATTGATTTTGATAAAATAGATATTACTAATTTAAATAGACAATTAATTACTAATCAAAATAATATTGGTGAATCTAAAGTAAAAGCAGGAGTTTTAAGAGCCAAAGAGATTAATCCGAGTATTAATATTAATTCTTATGAAATGTTCCTTACAGAGGATAATATTAGGTCCATATTAGATAATAATTATGATTATATAATTGATGCATGTGATACAACTACTATTAAATATTTATTAATGTATTATAGTATGAAATATAATTATAAATTAATAAGTAGTATGGGTACTGCTAAAAAGATGAGACCAGAATTATTAAGTATTACTACTTTAGATAAAACAGTTAATGATCCATTAGCTAGAATATTAAGAAAGAAAGTTAAAGATAATAAAATTAATAAAAAATTCTATGTAGTAAGTAGTACAGAAATACCTAAAGATATAAAAGATTTAGGAAGTAATAATTTAGTACCTAGTGTAGCGGGTTTATTATGTGTATCTTATATTGTAAACGATATAGTAAATAAGAAATAGTTATAAAAAATAACTATTTTTTTATGTTATAATTTATAGTAGGAGAGTGTGATATGGAAGAAAATAAAGAAAAACAAGAGCAAGGGAATAAAAAAGCTGTATTAATAGCAAGTATTATTGGTTTTATAGTTGGTTTTACTTTAACAGTAGTTATTGGAATTATATGTATAGATTCTAAATATGAAAAGGAAGATGATAAAACAACTAGTACTACAACTAAAGAAACAAGTACTACGACTACGACAACAACTAGTACAACTACTACTACTAAAGCAGTTGAAGTAGATAATGGTCATAAGGATTATGAAAAAGATGATACTGAGGGAAAAGATACTTCAGAAGAAGGTGTCATAAAAAATGAAGATTATGAATTAAAATATTCTGAATTTTCTATTAAATCATTAAAAATTGGTAATAAAACTATTAAAAATCCAAACTTTGGAGAAATTTTTGGTTCAGTTCATAGATATAAATATTTTATTTTAATTGCATTTTATTATGGATTAGATGGTGGTGGAGCTAAATTAAGAATATATGATTATGATGGTAATCAATTATATGAAACACCTGAAGGATATAATTTAGACGGATCAAAATTAACAGAAAAAGATCCAGATAAAAAATTAATATTCTATAGATATGATTATGATGCAGCTAATACAACTTTAACTTTAAACTATTACAATTATAATTATAATGATTATTATTATGGTTATGAAGAAGGAAGTCCTGTTCCTGAAGAATATTGTAATGCAATAAAGAAAGAAAAAGGATATGGTAAAATTACAACATCTTTAACATTTGAAAATGGTAAACTATCTAAAGAGAGTTTCTTAAATGGTGAAAAAGCTAATGAAAATGAAGATATAAAAGATGTTTGTATGAAAGAATATAAAATAGATATTACGAAATAGTAATTTATTGTAAATAATTAAGTAAAAAGAGTAGTTATAAAATTAGCTATTCTTTTTTTATGTTATGATTATAATAGGTGAGTGTGATATGGAAGAAGAAAATAAGATTGAGGAAACTCAAGAAGAAGTAAAAGAAACAGAAACTTCAGTTGAAGTTAAAGATGAAGTAAAACAAGAAGAAAAGAAAAAAGGTTCTCCAGTAGTTGGAGTAATTCTTATAAGTGTTTGTCTAATAGTTGGTATTATGTGCTTCTATTTAGGAATGATGTTTGCTAATAAGGAAGATAAAAAGGAAGGTACTACAACAACTACTAAAGAAACAGAAACTACTAAGAAGAAAGAAGAAGTTACTACAACTAAAGCAGTAGAAGTAGATAATGGACATAAGAATTATGATGAGCCTGATAAGGTATCTTATTATACTACACTACAATGGGGTACTGAAAATTCTAAGGATACAATTGACAATTATAAATATGATGAATATGAATTAATAGTATCAAATACTTATATGGAGGAGATCATTGAAAGTTTTACAATTGGTGGTAAAAAGATTGATATTAGTATATTTAAAGAAACTAATTTTAATTATATCCATAGATTTAAAAACTTTATTTTATTATATATGAGTAATGATAGCTGTGATTCATCAGTAGGATTCATATATTTATTTGATTATAATGGAAATATGATATTTGATAGTACTAAATCTTTGCTTTCTAAAGCTAACAATAATATACAAATAGATGGTGTTGGTGGTTATTCATACGATAAAGAGAATAATCAAGTATATTTAAACTATTATGATGACTCCTTCTCCAGTAGTTTTATTGATTTTAAGGAAGGTTTTGTTGATCAACATGAAGATGATGAAGATTATGAAGCTGTTAGTAAAGAAGAGTGTAAAACTCTAAAAGATGATTACCTTTTCGAAATGAGATCAAAAATTACATTTGAAAATGGAAATATTAATGAAACATTAGAAAAGCAAGTATTTGCACGTGATTCAGAAGTATATGATAAAGTTAAAGATTATTGTAAAAATAAATACAATGTAGATATAAAGTAGGAGAGTGTGAGATATGAAAGATAGTAAAAAAGAAGTAAAAATATCTACTCCTGTAGGAATTATACTTATTATTGTTGCTTTAATTACTGGCGTAATATGTTTTTGCTTAGGTACAAAAGTTGCTAAAATAGAAGATAATAAAACAACTTCTAAAAAGGAAGTAATAACTGAGAAGAAAGAAAACGAGACAACTACAACTAAAAAGATAGTTGAAGATAATGAATCAGATAAAAACCAAACTAATAGTAATGAAAAGAATGAAATTGATTCTTATGCTACTGTGGTAAAAATTAATGGAAAAGAAGAAGAAGCTGTTTTTTATAAAGCAAATTCACTAGAAATAATTACTACACGTGATAAAGAAGGTGATGATAAAATTTATTCGTTCAAAATAGGTGATAAAACAATTACATATTATGATAATGATAAAAATAAAATAATAAATGGATTTAATGATTATTTTTCAAATTTAGATATATTTAAAAATTATTATTTAGTTGGTTTTTATGCTGATGGACCAGTTGGGTATTGGTATTATATTATTTATGATAATAATGGTAATGAGATATTTAATAATAAATATGGATTAAATAAAGATGGCAGTAAAGCTACTAAAAAATATGGAGCTTTCACTTTAGATAATTATACTAAACATGAGAATGATAATTTAATTAATTTTCAATATACAAGTAAGAGTTTTAATAATATAGATTTTTATAATTTAACTAAATCTGATTGTAATACTATTAAAAAGAATAATGTTATCGGAAAAAGTTTAGATATTATTTTTGAAGAAGATAGAATAATTGAAAAAGAGACTAAGCAATTGCATTTTAATGAAATACCATATTATGTTTTTTATACAAACAAATGTAAAGAGGTTGGAGTTAATTTAAATTAAAAAAGAGCTTTAAGCTCTTTTTATTTTTTCTCCATTAAGAATTGTACTAGTTTATTTGGATCATCATCTTTCATAACTACTTTATATATTAAATCAATTACTGGCATTTTAATCTTTTTCTTTCTTAATAAACTATAAATACTCTTTAAAGTATAATAACCTTCGACAGTAGTTGTTTCTAGATACTTTTTAGCTCCCTCAAAGTCTTTTTTTCCTAATAACAATCCATAAGAGTAGTTACGTGATTTAACGCTTGTAGCAGTTAAAATTAGGTCACCAACTCCAGCAAAAGAAAGGATTGTTTTTCTTTTACCTTTAAGTCCATGCATTAATTCTTTAATATCGTGCATAGATTCTGTTATTAAAAATGATCTAGTAGATTCAGCATATCCCATACCATCTAACATACCAGCTGCTACAGCTATAACATTTTTAATTGAACCACATAATTCAATACCTAACATATCTGTAGATTTTCTTAATTTAATATTAGTATTCTTATAAGCTTTTTGAGCAACAGATAATGTAGCTCTAGATTTAGTGGCAATAGATAAACCAATAGGTTCAAGATTAGCAATATCTACAGCAAATGATGGACCAGATATAACACCAATCTTTTTAGTATCAATAATATCTAAGAATACTTCATGAACAAATCTACATGATCCTTGTTCAATACCTTTAGATCCAATTAGAAAATGCATATTTTTAGTAATATATGGTTTAATACTTTCACATACACTTCCTACATATTTAGCTGCACACATTAGTAACACTAATTCAGCGTCTTTTAGAGCATCTTCATAACTAGATGTCCAAGTGATACCCTTAGGTAATGATTTACCTCCAAGGGGCTCATAATGATCTTTAGATGCCTCAATTCTTTTAACTGATTCTTCTGATTCAGTCCACATTTTAATTTTATTCTTTTTATTTTGACTTAAGGCTATAGCCGTAGACATTCCGTATACACCAGAGCCAATAATTGTAATATTCATTGTAATTCTCCTTTATGATTTCATTTCTTTATTAATTGCATTTAAACCATCCTCATATTTATTACGACATGGTTTATAATATTTTTTATTTTTAATATTATCTGGTAAATATTGTTGTTCAACCCAGTGTTTTGGATAACTATGAGGATATTTATATAATGGATTCATTTCAGAATTAATATGTCCTGGAACATTTCCTGTTGAACCATTTTCAATATCGCTTAATACAGCATCAATAGCACATATACCGGAATTAGATTTAGGGGATAAAGCTAATTCAATAACAACATCAGAAAGAGGTATTCTAGCTTCTGGCATACCTAACATTTCAGCAGCTTCGATAGCAGCTCGTACTTTAGGTCCCATACTAGGATTAGCTAAACCTATATCTTCATATGCTACGACTGTCATTCTTCGATAAATTATATCTAAATCACCAATAGTAAGTAATCTTCCTAAATAATATAAAGAAGCATCCACATCAGAACCTCTTATACTTTTTTGAAAAGCACTTATTAATTGATAATGATAATCACCATCTTGATCTCCTAAAACTACTGGACGTGAATTAATAGTTTTAACATCATCAATAGTAATATGATGTTTAGATGAAGAATAATATGCTACCTCAAGTAAATTAAGCGCAAAACGATAATCTCCGGAAGATAATGTAGCAATTAATTCTTTAGCATCTTTATCTATTTCACATTTAGGCAATTGGGTTTTAGCTTTATCAATACCTTTCATAATATCTTTTACTGATAAAGATTTTAATTCAAATATTTGACATCTACTTCTTATAGCTGGATTAACTTTATAATATGGGTTAGCAGTAGTTAAACCAATAAGTATAATTAATCCATTTTCTAAGTATGGTAATAATAAATCTTGTTTATCTTTATTCATACGATGTATTTCATCAATAATAAGAACTATTTCACCATACATTTTAGCTTCTTCGATGACAATATTAAAATCATCTTTATTATTTATTACAGCATTAAGTAAACGATATCTTATACCTAGTTCTTGAACTAAAGCATAAGCTATAGATGTTTTACCAATACCAGGGTTTCCATAAAGAATCATAGAAAATAATTTCTTATTTTTAACTAAGTTATATAGAACTTTATTTTTACCGACTAAATGATCTTGACCAATAACATCAGATAATTTAGTAGGGCGTAAATTATTTGCTAAAATCTCCATATATTTCACCAATTTCTATTATATCATATAGACAGTTTTATTTTACAAATTATTTTACAAATAGTATAATTTTAATAGGGTGATATATATGAATAATAGTGATTATATTAGTAATTTTTTATCATATATAAGTAGTGATTTAGGTTACTCAGATAATACATATGTATCATATGAACATGATATTGAAGAATTCAATAAATATATTGATAATAAAGATATTAGAAAAGTAAATAGTACTATTATTAAAAATTATATAAAAACATTAGAAGATTTAGCTCCAGCTTCGATTAGTCATAAAATATCAGCTTTAAAAACTTTTTATAATTATTTAGTAAAAATGAATATAGTTGAAACTTCTCCTTTAGAGGGTATTAAACAACCTAAATTAGGATTACATATACCTGATTATTTGACAATAGATGAAGTAGAGAAATTATTGAATATCGATATTAAGACTCCTTATGATGCACGTAATAAAGCAATATTAGAATTATTATATGCAACAGGTTTAAGAATTAGTGAATTAGTATCTTTAGAATTTAATAATTTAGATTTAGAAGAATGTATTGTTAGAGTAGTAGGCAAGGGGAATAAAGAAAGAATAGTTCCAATATATGATAGAGCTATTGAAGCATTACAAGAATATATTAATTATTATCGACCAGAGATGTTAATCAAAGGAAATAGGTCATTATTGTTTATCAATAATCATGGAGAAGGATTAACAAGACAAGCAGTCTTTAAGATGATTAAGAAAGAATGTATGATTAAAGGTATTAATAAGGATATTAGTCCTCATACTTTAAGACATACATTTGCAACACATTTATTACAAAATGGTGCTGATTTGAGAATAATACAAGAATTATTAGGTCATAGTTCATTATCTACGACCCAAATATATACGCATATATCTAATGAGAGATTAAAAGAAGATTATTTTGAATTTCATCCGAGAAAGTAGGGTAATTTATTGAATAAATAATCTGATTATGATATATTTAAAATGATAGGATGGTGATAAGATGAAAAGAGTATTACTAAGTAGTATTGGCTTTATGTTATTACTAATATTTGCAGCTTTAGTATTAAATTCAACTCATACAATGGCTTATGGGGTTGATATAACTGTAGTTAATAATAATGGTAGAGTTTCTTTAACTTATCGTGATCAAGATACAGGTTATTTAATTAGTCCACAGACTGCGGTTAAATATTATGAAGATGCTACAGCATATGATTCAAGATATTATAATGGAAGACAATATTTTTTCTATTATGGTAATGAAATTAGTGAAGCAGAATATAATAGAGGTATTGATACAGAAAGAGCTGATTATTTAGCTTTACAATATGGTAAAAATGCTTATAGAGTACATAATACAAATGAAGTAAAAGCCGCATTTGATGATATATATGGTAAGTTAAGATATGGACAATTTGTTATAGTATTTTCCGATTATGAATATCAACAAATAAATTGGAATACAGTTAAATCTTATTACAATACTAAATATGCATTACCAACTCCGACGAGAAATTATTATAGATATGATCATTATGGAGAATATTTAGTAGATCGTTGGGGATGGTCTTGGAATCTTAATACAATACGTTATGATGGTATGTTTATGGTTGATACAAGTGCACAAATGCGTATGAGTGCTGATCAACGACAAGTACTAAATAAAATGGGAGATAAAGTAATAGCTAAAATATTAAATGGTATAGATAGTTCTTTAAGTAAAGAAGAACAAGATTATCAAAAGATTATGCGTGCATTTAATTTTATTGCAACAGGTGGAGCTGCACCATATGATACAGGATTCTATCCAAGTTTATTAGAGAGTTCTACATCTGCTTATGCAACATTAATAAAGAAGAAATCAGTATGTATTGGATATGCCGTTACATTCTCTTACTTAATGGATAGATTAGGTGTTACTAGTTATATTATTGATAATTTATCAGTTAATACAACGACTAAAGAAGTTGAAACATTCCATTCTTATAATATGGTTCAATTAGGTGGTAAATATTATATTATTGATATTTCATCTAATTTCTTAGGTGGTATAGGTAGTTCTGTATTAAAGGGTGGTATAGATAGTGGTATTACTATTTCTAATAGTAAATATCCTAATCAAAATAGGAACTGGTCAATACGTCCAGAAGAAGTAGAGGCTATGAGAAATGCAGCTATAAATGAAGTTCATACAACTACTACGACGAGAGCTTATGCAACTACGACTTATAAACCAACGACAATTCCTAAAGGAAATGAAACTTCAATTAAGACAACAAAAAAGACAACAACTAAGTCTAGTACTACAAAGAAAACAACAACAGAAAAAGAAACAACAGTAAAAACATCTAAACAACAAACAATATATAAAACTACTACTGGAACTATTTCAGCAGGTACATCAAGTGGTCAAAAGACAGTTACGATAATTGTTAAGACAACAAAGAAAACAACGACTGTAAGTCCAGAAACAGATATTACAACAACTACAGCTAAAGCTGAAAAACCAGTATTAAAAGAAAAATTTAAATTATCTAAAGAATTAATAATTACAATTGCTATTGGTGGTACAGCATTAATAATATCTTTAATATTTATTATTAAGAATAAAAGGAAAAAACCATTTCAATATTAAAATAAAAGAAGGATAATAATTCCTTCTTTTTTATTTAAAACAATTATGTTATAATTTTAATAGAATATGTTAAGGAGAATGCATTATGGGTAATAAAAAGAATAAAATAAGTAAAAAGCAAACAATTACTCCAGATAAAGTATTAAAACAAACTACTGAAGCAAAGGAAGTTAAAAAGCCATTAAATATTGTGGTTTTATTTGCGTTTTTCTTATCAATATTTGTAAGTATTATTGGATTCTTTCTAACAATATATTCTATTATAGATATGCGTAAGAGAAACGAAAAAGGTATGACTTTAGCCGTTATAACTATGATTATATGTGTAGTTAAATTAGGTTTTGTTGTATATGGGTTAATGAATTATGATACAGTATCAACAATGTTATTTGATCAAATAAAGAAATATACGACAACAACAGAAACTACAATTGTATTCCATGATGAAAATGGTAATACAATACCAATGACAACTACAGCGCCTTATACAGGACCAACAACAGCATATAATAAAGATAAACCTGATTTTGATGAAAATTGTTGGACAGTTATATATACTGGATATTGTGATGAAGAAAATATCGATGAAAAAGGAGATACTTTATGTCATTACTATAAAACAAATGAAAAAGCTAAAGAAGGGGAGTTACCTCTAAAACAAGTAGATATACGTTGTCCATTATATTATTTAAAAAATACTAATTAGTTTTTCTAATTAGTTTTTATTTGATATAGAGAAGGGGAGTAGTACTTATTTAATGTGGCTGTACTCTTTTTACCCCTACTCATAAATGCCAATTTTCGCCACGACTAGAAAGGAGATGATTGTTGTCCAAGCAACATGGACATTATATCATTCAAATTTCTAAAATGTCGTTTTTGTCGATAAACAATAAATAAAGATATTATATATAAAAGATAAATTATTTAATATTATATTTTATATAAATTATTTCCTATAGAAATATTTTTATATAAATAATGTATAATTATATATCTTAAATTTTTAATTTAAGCCCCCTATCATGATTTTTGTGATCTGAGAGGGGGAGTGAGTGGTAGTTAATTTGAGATATGTTTTTGATAGAAAAGTAATACTTATTTATGAATAGTAATACATAGTTAATCTTTAGAAAACAACGTAATTATGGGCAATTATCCATCTAAATTCAAAATATTATCAACTTCTCATAATATATATTATGTTAACTTCTATATGTAGAAAAGAAATACATATATTTATTCATATATGTATTTTTATATATAATATATTATTAATTATTTATATAATTCTAAATTAAAATTATTTCCCAGAATGGATCATCCACCACTCTCTTCTCATAGATATATAAAATAGGGGTTGTATATCTTATTTAAGATTATATCTACTCCCCTCTTTTTTTATAAATTTAAAGTAGGGGGCTTTAATTTGAAAAATGGATAATAATATGTTATTATCTATTTACTTGAATTTTTATTGATTAATTAATTTGGATGAACGTGATTCAGGTTAATTAATTGGTAGGTTCTAAGAAGGCTATACTATAGAGTGCAGACTGTATAGTATAGTCTTTTTATTTTGTTCCCCTTCTCTATTTGTTAATTTAGTAGGGGATTATGTTACATTTTTGGTTCAATTAATTCACAATATACTTCATTTAAGTTTTCTTCAGGTATTTCTAAATCTCTTAATATAGAATAAGCTGTTTCCATATCTATTGTTAAGAATATATTAGGCATATCTAGGATGTCTTTTATTGTATTATGCAATTCAAGTTTTTCTTCATTATTGGCATATAGTTCTATTTTTCGATAATTAATTTCTTTTAATTTTTCTAGCATTATTTTGTTCTCACTCCTATTATCTTGTGATCGTCGTCTTCTTTAATATATTCAAGTTCATGATCATCAAACATTGATTGTAATTCATCTAAAGGTATTTCTTTTAGTTCTTGATCAGAACCATATGAATAATAATGGTAATCCCCTACTTCATCAGTATAATCTTCATATATTTGAATTATTGCTCTAGCTGTTATTCTATCAGTAGTATTATCGCGTATAAAAGTCATTTTAACATTATATTTATCTTTATATGGAATTAAAAAATGTAATAAGTAATTAAGATATGTTATGCGATCAAATCCTTTTAAATGAGATGAATTAGCTTTAGCTATAATAGTATCAACACGTTCTTTTAAAGTTATTTCTTTAATATTCTTAGTTAAACTACGATAATGATTAAGAGTATTTTCAATATAATCAGGATTATCTCTTTCATCACTTGCTACTGGTAATTTCATATCGCTATAGACAATATTGAAAAATGTACTAATGTCATCATTATTATCAGTATATAGACCTTTGATTGGAAGATTAAGTTTAGCTCCGAATAAATCACCAGTAAATACTGATTGAGTTGAATCAGCATTATATGTTGTACCTTCAAGAGTAAATCTAACAAAAGTATGTCCTTGACCATAAATATCTGTTTTATTATCTGTTCTTACTATTTCAGTAGGAATACCTATTTCATTTAACATAAGAGCATATATATAAGCAAATTCATAACATACTACAGCATTATTTTCAGGAGTAATTTCACTTATATGTTCAACATTTTCATGAAATGTAGCAGCCTCCCCTTTTTGATTAGCAGCATAGAATTCTTCATCATATGATAATATTTTACATAGTTTAATATAAATATATACGGCTTTTAATAAATCATATTCATAATTTGGCATATCTTTAAATACAGCATCTTTTAGTTTTTGATTTACTTGCATTATATTCATCTACTTTCATATTAATTTTATCATTATGTCTATTAATATGTCTAATTATTTGACAAAATATATGTATAATTACTATAAATGATATAATGATTTTATGGAGGAATATATATGACATTACAAGAAGTATTAGAACTAAAAGAGCCAAATGATTTATGGCATTATATGAATGATAATATTAAATATGGATGGACTAATAAACAAGGAGAATTTAAGGAATTAAGTGATCCAAGTTTTAGAGATGATTATTATATTCATAATCCTGAAGAAACAGTTAAATATGGTTCGGGTATATGTGGTGATCAAGTATTATTAGAAAAAGAATGGTTTAATTATCATAATATGGAAAATCATACTGTATCATATGGATTTATAAATGATGAAGGAAAAAGAATTGGTGGAGGTCATATATTTTTATATTATATTCAAGATAATAAGTATTATTATTTTGAAGTAGCAGAAAAAGCTAATGCTAATATAGTAGAATTTGATAGTTTAGAGGAACTTATAGGTACAGTAATAGCTGCTAGTTTATTAATTAATAATAAAGCAGATAAAATAGATAATATATATTTAAGTATTGATCCTTCTTTAGTAGCTGGAGATAATAATGATCAAAATTTTATACGTGAATTAAATGATATAGATGTAGTAGATAAATTTAAAGAATATATTAAAGAAGGAATAAAAAAGTTTTCATAATAAAAAGTATAGATAAACTATACTTTTTTTATTTAACTAGCTCTATTTATTATTATATCTATATCATCATATATTAAATCTGATGGTATTAGTCTAGATTCTTGAACTATTTCATTTTTCTTAACATTATCTACGAGTATTTCATTATAGTGAACCATCTTATCTTCATAATAATATAATATTACTGTATTTAACTCTTTTAAGGTCTTTTTAGAGTTATTTACTTCATTAATGGTAATTTCACCATCCTTAATAGAATAACCTGTCTCAATGTCTTTATTATAGGTTACAATACTCTTATCTTCTTTATATGTTATATCTACTTGTATTTTATCTGGTATATATGATTTATTATTAACATCTCGAGGTAAAATAGTAAATGCTAGAGTTTTAGAATTAGCTTCAACATTAGTATATGTATTAATCATATTATCTATTTCTTTATTATCTTTATCTAGATATGTTGCTTTAATAGTTAATTCAGATAAATTATTATCATTTTTATTATTTACTAAAACCATTAAATCAGTTAAATCATATGTTATTCTTGTTGTTATTTCTAAATTATCTGGAGCATTTACTTCAATATTAGCTTTATTGATTAAATCTTCATTAGTTTCTACTTTTACCATACATCCAGTTAATAAAAATACACTAATTAAAATAATAAGTATTCTTTTCATGATGTCTCCTTAATTAAAAAGAAAAGTTTATTAAACTTTTCTTGATTGGATCTCAGCAATTTTATCTAAGATTTCAGAAGCGTTTTCTGTAGTTATTTCATCATAACCTAATTCTCTTAAAGCTTGAATCTTAGCAACATTTAATTGTTGTGTACGAGATAATTTTTCTTCATTACGAGATTCAATATCTTGGACAAATCTATTTCTTGTTTCAGTTACTTTAGCTTTAGATGCAGAACCACTATTGTATAGTGTTAAAGCATGATAGATTATACCTTCGAAAATATATTGTTTTTCTTCATTAAACTTAAATACATTTGGTGGAGTAAATCCATTGGCTTTAGATAAATAAGCTAACATATATTTAATTTCTGGAATTTGATCCATGCATTGTAATGTATGATATAGATATTGTAATGAATAGAAGTTTTCTTCATGATTATCTGATTCAACTAATTTTTCTTTGATTAAGAAAGTAATATCACTAATTAGAGAATGTTCTTCTTTCTTTAATCCTTTTAAATCTAAATAATCATTTTCGGCAGCCTCTTTAACACCTTCGTTTAATCTATTTTCAACATCTAATAGATATTCAGTAGTTACTTTAATATTTTCAATTGTTTCTTCTTCGCCATTTTCAATATCTAATAATTTTAATAATAGAATCTTCTTTTCTTTAGGCCATTTATTAACACTTTCTAATTCTAGGTAATTATATACCATTTGTCTAGATACACCTAGATACTTGGCTAATTTAACCTTCGAAATTCCTAAATCTTGTAATACACTATTTAACTTTTCCATGTCTTACATCCTTCCCTATTTCCATGTTGTTTACATTTTACATACTAAATATATCAATTTACTAGACCATTTGTCAATAGTTTACACGATTTTTTTGAACAATTAAAAAAAGAGCTTATTAAGCTCTTCCTGCATACTTTCCATCAGATGTAGATATAAGTATTCTTTCACCTTGATTGATGAATAGTGGTACTTTAACAGTATATCCTGTTTCAATAACGGCATCTTTTTGTGCGTTATTAGTAGTGTTACCTTTAACAGCATCAGATGTTTCAGTTATTTCATATTCAACTTTTTCAGGTAATGTAATACCTAAGATTTCTCCTTGATACATTGTTATAGTTACATCTAAACCTTCTTTTAAGAATTTCTTTTGTTCTGCAACTTTTTCTTCAGGTAATTCAATTTGTTCATATGTTTCACTATTCATGAATACATAAGTTTCACCCATAGAATATAAGTATTGCATTGGTAATCTATCAACTCTAGCTCTTTCAATCTTGATGTTAGTATTATATGTTTCTTCAACTAGAGAACCTGTTCTTAAATTACGAAGTTTAATCTTCATGAATGCTGCACCTTTACCAGGTTTAACATGTTGGAATTCTTCGATTAAACATAATTTACCATCAATTATGATAGTCATTCCATTTTTAATTTCATTAATATTAATACTACTGTTCATAAGATTTCTCCTTTATTCTTTGTTTTATATTATTTTCCGATTTTAGCTTCTTTGAAAACTTGAGTAGACTTACAAACTGGACATTATTTTTTTAATTCTAACTTATCTGTAGTATTTTTTGTATTTTTTTCAGTGTGTCTTCTAGTCATCTTTCCACAATTTGTACATTTTAATCCGATTGCTGTTCTAGCATCTGTTTTTGTTTTACCCATTTTTATTGCCTCCTCACTTCAACTAGACATATTTTAGCATAATATATACGTTATTTCAAACAAAATATGATTATTACATAGAAAAAAGCACATTATGTGCTTTTATTGAAATTCTTTTGTTGTTTTAGTTGATGATGTAGTACTACTTGGAGCTGTAGTTGTTGAATATACTTTGTATTCTTTATTATCATCATATTTTTCAACTTTCCAGTCACTATATTTATCTTTATAACCAATAATAGCTACACGTACTGTTGTATCTTCTTTTTGAATAATACTACCCCAAATAGATACATATGATTCTTCATTATATAAAACAATTGAACCATCATTTAAAACTGCTACTTCGACTTTTTCTAATTGCTCATCAGTATAACCTTTTTCTTTATACTTAGCTTTAGCATATTCTTCGAATTCTTTCTTTTCTGTATATATTTCACCTTTAGTTACTAACATTTCCATAACTTCAAGGGCTTCTTTTTCTAATTTATTTGTATGATATATTTCCATACCTTTATTGATAGCAAATAATGCAGCGACAGCCACTATTACACCAATAACTAAATAGAAAAATCCTCTGTTTGATCCATCCATTCAAATCACTATCCTCTTTAATAATTTTAACTTAATTTATATATTGTTTCAATTGTTTTTCTTGTTTTTATAGTATTCTTCAATATAATTGTGTAAATTAATAGCTACACTTTCAGGTAATATTTCTTTTAGTTCTTCGACTGGTACTTCAGATATACGTTTAACAGAACCATATTTTTTAATTAATTCTTTTCTTCTTACTTTTCCAATACCTTCGATATTATCTAAGATAGAAGCTATAGAACCTTTAGATCTTATTTCGCGATGATAGTTAATAGTATATCTATGTACTTCATCTTGAATTCTCGTTAAATAATGAAATAAATTACTAGTACGATCTATTGGATATTGTTCTAAAGTATCTCCATCTAATAATTCATTTGTGCGGTGTTTATCATTTTTAACCATACCACATACTTTAATTCTGTCTTTTAAATTTAATTCATCAAGTGTTTCCTGAATAGCATGAATTTGAGTAATACCACCATCTGCTAAGATTAATTCGGGTAATTCAGTTTTTTCAAGTAACGCTCTAAAGTATCTACGATATGTAACTTCTTTCATAGTATGATAATCATCATTTTTATCTACAGATACTTTATATTTACGATAATCATTTTTAGATGGTAAACCATCTTTAAATACAACCATACCAGATACAGCGTAATCTCCGAATAAATTAGAGTTATCAAATGAATCGATACGATGGATTTTAATACCCAATAGATTTTCTAATTCTTCATGAGCACCTGTAGTTCTCTTGATTTTATTTTGAATTGTTTCAAAATTATTTTCTAGATTGATCTTAGCATTATCATAAGCCATATCTAATAATTTCTTTTTAGGTCCTTTAGATATAGATTCAAATTTAATATTTAAGAAATTAGATAATAGTTCTTTATCAAAATCTTCAGGGACTAGTATTTCTTTAGGTATTTCGTTCTTTTGATAAAATTGACCAATATAAGTATAAATATCTTCAAGATAATCATCAGATACTGGAATTATTTCATTTTTACCTCCGACTAGTTTACCATTTCTAATAAAGAATATTTCAATAGATAAATAACCATTATTAAAATAATAATTTATAGCATCACGATTAACATGATCATGTAATTCAACTTTTTGTCTTTCCATAATTACATTTATATAATCTAGTTCATTTTTTAGTTCTAAAGCTTTTTCATAGTTAAGTAATTCGGATTGTTTTTCTATTTCTTTTCTAAGTTTATTAGTAATAATATCATCATTACCTCTTAGAAAAGATAAGATTTCTGATTCCATTTCATTTATTGTTTCTTCAGGAATATCTTTGACACAATAACCTAAACACTCATGAATATGATAATATAAACATAATTCTTTAGGATTACCTTCACATTTTTTTAGAGGATATAATCTATTAATTAAATTAACTATTCTTCTAGCGGCATAAGCATTAACATAAGGTCCAAATAGATTCTTTCCTTCTTTTTTTAATACATTTAAGTATCTTGATACTTTTACTCGTGGATATGGTTTACGAATATATTCTATATATGGGTATGATTTATCATCACGAAGTAATATATTATATTTAGGATCATATTTTTTTATTAAATTTAATTCAAGAATAAATGACTCTAACTCAGATGAAGTAACGATATATTCAAAGTCATCAATATTCTCGACAAGTTTTTTAGTTTTACCTGTTTGTTCACGATTAAAATATGAAGATACACGTTTATGTAAGTTTTTAGCTTTACCAACATAGATAATAACACCATTTTTATCTTTCATTTGATAAGATCCTGGTTTATTAGGTATAAGAGCTAATTTCTCTTTAAAATCTTTCATAAGAGTCATTCCTTTCTAGTTACAATTATAATATAATTCTTGTTATTTGTAACGATTTAATGATAATATTTAACTAGAAGTGGTTATATGGAATTAATTAATAAGAATTTAATAGAAATAAAGAAATCTAAATTTTATGGATATTATTATCAGGTAGATAATACTGATGAAGTAAATAATATCTTAAAAGAAATAAAAAAAGAACATAAAAAAGCTAGACATGTATGTTATGGTTATAAGATAGATAATCTAGTTAAACGAACCGATGATGGGGAACCTAGTGGTACAGCAGGTATACCGATATTTACAATTATTGATAAAAAAGAATTAAATCATATCTTAATAGTAGTAGTTAGGTATTTTGGGGGAATAAAATTGGGTGCTGGTGGTTTATTTAGAGCATATATGCAAACAAGTAATGATTTATTAGGAGGCAACCATGAATAAAAGAATTAAAGAAGTCGTAGATAGATTAGAAATTAATAATTTACGCGAAGAATATTATAATAATCAAAGAAAAATATTAGAATTAAGATATGAAATGAATAGAATGACATTTAATCTTAATGTCGCTAGATATGCTTGGTATTTAGATTGGATAAATTATTTCTATGATGAGTTATTTGAACCAAATTGTAATAGAGTTGAATTAAATAAGAAAATACAAGAATATTTAGACTTAGCAAAAGAATTAGAAATATTTCCAGAAGTTAAAGATTATAAACTATTACGTGAAGAATATAAGAGATTAACAAATAATCATGCTTATTATCAAACTATTAATATTGATTTGAGACAAGAATTAATTGAACATACAGATATCCCAAGAATATATATTAGACAACATGTAACAGAATATGATAAAAATATCGTAGATAATGATAGTTGTTTTGATCACATTGATGGGGAACCTATTACTACAATATATCCAGTATCGAAGATGAAATCAAAAAGAGACTTTAGACATTTCTATAACAAAACAAGTTTTAAATATCTTGAACAAGTATCACAAGATTGTGATTATTCTTTAGATAATAAGAGATTAGGACATGTAAAAGTATTAACAAAATAAAATAGCATATTATATGCTATTTTTTATATGTTTTTAGACATTTTAGACTACTTAATAATAATTATATATAAATAGTCATTTATATTATAAATAAGTCTCATATGACTTAAAAAAGATAAATAGTACTCTATTTATCTTTTGAATCAATAATAATTGTTACTGGACCATCATTAGTTATATTTACAATCATTTCAGCGCCAAATACTCCGGGGTATGTTTTAATACTTTCGTTTAACATACTATTATATAATTCATATAGTTTATTAGCTTCTTCCCCATTCATGGCATGAACATAACTTGGTCTATTTCCTTTATGAGTATCAGCTTGAAGAGTAAATTGAGAAATAGATAGAATTTCTCCACCTACATCTAAAATAGATTTATTCATAACACCATTTTCATCATCAAATATTCTTAAGTTAAGAGTTTTCTTAACGCAATATTCTACATCAGAAACAGTATCTTCGACATTTATACCTACAAGAATCATTAGTCCATGATCTATTTTATTAATTAGTTTACCACCAACTGATACACTTGATTCTTTACTTCTTTGGATTACTAATTTCATATTAATACCTCTTTATATCTTGGACAAATGGTAATGTTTTAACATCATCAATAAATAAACCTAAAGAAGTTTTATCTTTAACACGAACTAATAAATCATAATGAATATTACCATTAATAGTTAATTCATTAATACTAGTTACAGTTACACCTCTAATGGTTGATTTAGAGATAATATCTAATAAATTAGATTTAGTACCATTTGTATATATTTTAATTTTGGCAAAATATTGTTTTTCGTCGGTTTTATTTGGATTCCATTCAACATCAATTAAACGTTCTTTTAAATCACGAACATTAACACAATCTTTTTTATGAACAGATATTCCTTGACCTTTAGTTATATAACCAATTATTTCATCACCATATACTGGTTTACAACAAGAAGCTAAATTAACTAATAAGTCATCACATCCAGATACAATAATATCATTCTTATAATTTGTTTTATTAATTAAAGAATTATTCATTACTTTATCTAATAATAAATCTTGAACATTTTTCTTTTCTTCATATAATAATGAAACAATATATACTGGAGTAAAACGAGCTGAACCTATTTGTAATAATACTTCATCAAAATTATTAACTTTTAGATCACGTTCTAGTTTTTCTAAACGTTCTTGAGACATGGCATCAGATAAAGCAATGTGTTGTCTTTTTAATTCTTTTTCTAATAAGTCTCTTCCTTTGGCAATATACTCTTCCCTATCTTGTTTAGAGAAATAAGATTTAATCTTAGCTTTAGCTTGCGTAGTTTTAACAATATTTAACCAATCTTTATTTGGTGTAGAATTAGAGTTAGTTAAGATTTTAACAATATCTCCGTCTTGTAATTCATAATCAAGTGGAACAATATTTTCATTAACAATAGCTCCAACAGTTGTATCACCTACTTTAGAGTGAATACGATATGCAAAGTCTAATGGTGTTGCTTTAACTGGAAGTTCTACCACGTCGCCATTTGGAGTATATACATATATAGAAGTTGAGAATAACTCGGTGTTCATTGTGGATGCAAATGTTTCATCATCTGTTACTTCATCAGCATTAGATTCAATTAAGGATCTAAACATTTGTAATTTTTGTTCCATAATTGTTTGGATATGCTTAGAGTTTTTCTCTTTATATGACCAGTGAGAGGCAATACCGTGTTCTGCTATTTCATTCATTTCTTTAGTTCTTACTTGAACTTCGACTGGTAAACCATGAGGTCCATAAATACCTGTATGTAATGATTGATATGAATTACCTTTAGGCATAGCAATATAATCTTTGAAACGTTTTGGTATTGGTCGATACATTGAATGTATTAAACCAATAATTAAGTAACATTCAGTTTCTTCTTCACAGATAACACGTAAACCTAATAAGTCATATATTTCTGACCATTTCTTACCATTAGATAATTTGTTATATAAACTAGAAACACTTTTTACTCTACCTTTTATTTCAAATGTAATATTATTTTCACGTAATAATTCAGTTATATCTTCTTTCATATCTTGAAGATAAGCATTTAATTCTTCACGAGATGCTGGTAATTGAGATTCAATATCTTTATATTCTTCTTCATGTAAGATTTTAAATGATAAATCTTCTAATTCGGCTTTTACTTGGTTAATACCTAATCTATGAGCAATAGGAATTAATACATTCCAAGTTTCAAGAGCTTTTTGTTTTTGTTGTTCTTTTGGTAAACCATTAATCGTACGCATATTATGTAAACGACCTGCTAGTTTAAGAATAATAACACGAACATCTTCAGATAAAGCTACAAGAACTTTTCTTAAATATAAAGCACTAGATTCAGATGAATCTAACAAATGTAAACGATTAATTTTATCAAGAGATTCGACAACATTACGTACAGAAGTACCAAATTCTTTCTCTATATCTTCATATGATGAAGAACCATGAGCAATACATTCATGTAATAAACCTGCTGTTACTGTTTCTGCATCAGAGTTTAAGTTAGCTACGATAATAGCTACATTTAATGGATGAAGAATATAATCATCACCATTTTTTCTCTTCATTCCTTCATGTTCTTTTTTAGCATATTCATATGCTTTTTTTATTTTATCTATTTCTTCACTACTATAGCCATTTTCATAGCATATATCTAGTAATTCAGAATACAATTCATTCATGTTATTTTTCACCTGATTTCATATTATTTATTAAAAAATCAATATATTCTTGATCTTCAGTATTTAGAATATCATCAACCATAGATGCTAATGTTAAACCTGTGGTTTTTAGCCACTTATTCTTCTTATTATATTCCCAGATAATCTTTTCACTTATATTAACTAAACCTAGACGTTCTAATTCGTGTTTTTTAGTTCTTAGAGCTGGTAATACTTTATTATATAATTCTTCTTTACTTGAAATTTTGGTTTCCATTAGTACACCCTCTTATCCATTTTTATTATATAACAAATAATTTATATATAAAAGAAAATTATTATATTAAAAACATAGGTGTTAAACCTATGTTCTTATTTTGCTTTTTTATTGTCTTCTTTGATTATGTCTAGAGCTTTACGCATGTTAAGATCATATTTAACCATATCTTTGCCACCAGCATAATTTAAGAATTCTTCTTCGCTTATTTCGTATGATTCAGCAATCTTCTTAACTTCTTCATCTACTTCTTTTTCAGTTGAATCAATATTTTCAGCTTTAATTACTTCTTCAAGTAAATATCTAGTTTTAACTCTAGCTAAAGCTTGAGGACGCATCATAGCTTTTACTTCGTCTAACTTCATACCAGTAAATTGAAGATATTGTTCGAATGTCATTCCTTGTTGTTTGATTTCTTGAGAATATTCATTAATCATTCTTTCAACTTCACCATCAACAATTTCTTCATTAACTTCAACTGTCATATTTTCAGTTGCAGTCTTTAATAATTCGTTAATATATTTATCTTCGGCATTCTTTTCTTTTTGTTTTTCTAATCCTTCTTTTACGTTCTTTTCGAAAGATTCTTTAGAATCAACACCTTCGATACCTAAATCAGCAAAGAAATCTTTATTGTATTCAGGTAATACTCTTTCTTTTAATTCTTTAACTGTTACTTTGAATACAACATCTTTACCTTTTAATTCTTTTGTATAATCATCTGGGAATGTTAAATGTAATTCTTTAGTTTCTCCGACTTTCATACCAATCATTTGATCTTCGAATCCTGGTATAAATGTATTTGAACCAATTTCTAGTGGATAGTCATCACCTTTTCCACCATCGAATTCTTTACCGTCAATAGTACCTACGAAATCAATAACAGCAGTATTTCCTTTAACTACTTCACCATTTTCTTTAACTACAACTTCAGCCATATGACTTCTGATGTGTTCCATTTCATGTTCGATTTCTTCTTTAGTTACAGTAACTTTTTCTGGTTTAATTCCTAAATTTTTATATTTTCCTAATTTAACTTCTGGACGACCAATTAATGTAAAAGTGAATGTTGCACCCTTCTTATCAATAGCGTCAATAGAAACACCTGGTTCTACTACTGGAGTAATATCTGATTCATCTAATGCTAATTTGTATGCTTTTTCGATAGCAATATCAGCAGCATCCATGAATAGTGATTCTATTCCAACTTTCTTTAAATATATTTCTTTTGGGCAGCAACCTTTTCTAAAACCATCTACTTTGATATCTTTTTTCTTCTTAGTATATGCTTTATCAATTGCAGCTTCCCAATCTTTTCCTTCAATAGAAATTTTTACTTCTTTTACGTTCTTCACTTTTATCTCTCCATTCCTTAAGTATTATATAAAATAAGTTATTAAATATCAATTATAAACTACGTTATAAAAAGAAAAAACTTTAATTATTTAAAGTTTATCTTGATCTTGATCGAGTTGTTTCATATTCCATTTGACGCATTTCATTTAGATAAGCTAATTTTTGACGTAATTCATTATCTAAGATTGTTAAATCATGGATGTATTGAATATATGCTCTATTTTCTAAATATTTTTTATAATTTAATTCCATTGCTCTTTTTAGACGTTCTACATCATCTAAAAGTAACATACAATCTGAATCACTACTTTCATCATCATCACTTTCTAAAAAGCGCAAAATGATACCAGATAGGCGATTAAATTGACTAGCAAACTTATTAGTAACTAAATTTTTTACCATATCTTCTCGATATATTGTTACACTGTTAACTTGAATATATGGTTGGTCATATGTATATCGTGGTTGAAACTTGTATCCATCTAAATCTAATTCCATATAGATGATATATTCGATTCCACGATTCTTATTTAAAACATAAGACATAAACTCACATCCTTAATCTTTTTCTAATAAATCAGGTCTTCGCTCCTTAGTCTTCTTTATTTGCATTTCTTTACGCCATTCATTTATTTTAGCGTGATTACCACTTATTAATACTTCTGGTACAGTTTGTCCATCATATTCATAAGGTTTAGTATATACTGGATAATCTAATAAATTATTATTAAATGATTCATTTTCATATGATTCTTTAGTAATTACGCCATCTAGTAAACGAACAATAGAATCACTTATTACCATTGATGGTAATTCACCACCTGTAAGTATATAATCACCTATACTTACTTCCATATCGATATACGATAATATACGTTCATCTATTCCTTCGTAATGACCACATACAATTATTAAATGTTTTTGATGTGATAAATCAACAGCAAGTGATTGATTATATGATTTTCCAGCTGGACTCATTAAGATTACAAGAGAATCTTTAGTTTTAACAGAGTTGATAGCATCTACGACTGGTTCAACCATCATAACCATACCTGCGCCTCCACCATATGGAGTATCATCAACTTGTTTATTATTTAATTTGGAAAAATCACGAATATTGATTATTTCAAATTCAACTTGGTTACGTTCAATAGCTCTTTTGATGATTGATTCATTTAAGAAACCAGTAAACATATTAGGGAATAAAGTTAAAATACTTATTTTCATTCTAATACTCCCTTCCCTATTTCATTAATAATAATTTTCTTATTACTAATATCTACTTCTTTGATAAACTCTTTATTATTAGGTAGATATTTTTCTTTATCATTTAGAGAAATTATTAGTAATGGATTAATACCAGTTGTATAATCAATTACTTCACCATAATCTTGATTATCGATAAATATATGACAACCAATCAAATCGTTAAGTAAGTAATCTTCATTTTTTAATTCTAACATTGAACGATCAATATAGACTTTTTTCTTTTTAAAAGGAATTACTTCGTTAATATTAGTGAATCCTTCAAGAGTAACCATATCATATACTTTATGATAACGATAAGTTACTATTTTATGAGGATGGTTTTCAATATATATGGTTACACCTGGCTTAAATACCATATTTTTGTATTCAAAATCGGAGCGAATTTTTATTTCACCCTTAATACCATGTGTATCAATTATTGTACCAATATAAACTAAGTCCATAACAATTCCTTCTTGAGTTTTTATTATATGATTATTCCTTATCTATTTCAAGTAGATTATCACAGATAAGATTATCATAAACATCTTTTTTGGCATTAAGAGTTATAAGGTCTTTGACCCCATAACCTATAATCATTTTTTTCTCGCGCATAGCACGAATTCTTTTATCATCGTAGACATTGATTTTAGCATTTAAAAAATCATATTTTTTAAAGAAATTATCACGACGGAAATCAATTTTATTAACTAATAATCCGATTGGATATTCTTTAGCATTTTTATATAAATAACGTACTGTTCCTTCGTTAAATGATTGAAGTGCTACAGGTCCTTCATAAGTATTTAAGAAAGCTAAGACTTCCTTTTCTAATTTATTCTTTTTAGTTACTCCTTTTATATCGATAATGATAGGAACACGACCATCAACAAATTCTAAAACTTCTTTTAGTGTTGGAATTTCAAATTTGGCAAAATATTTAATATCACCAAAAGTTAAATCAGTTATTTTAGAATCAACATTTAATAAACGTCCCATGTCTTCGTCATGATATACAATAACGATGTCATCTTTTAACATATGAACATCAAATTCAATTATATAATTTTTTTCAATAGCTATAGCAAAAGCTTTTAAAGTGTTTTCATAAATAGTTTTATTATCATAGATACCTCGATGAGCTATCAAATTAGTTTTCAGAAAACTTGTATCTTTCATTTTAGTTCACCTTTATTGTTATTTTTCTGTTTTTAAGACAGCTAAGAAAGCTTCAGGTGGTACTTCGACTGAGCCAACCATCTTCATACGTTTCTTACCTTCTTTTTGTTTTTCTAATAGTTTACGTTTACGAGAAATATCGCCACCGTAACATTTAGCTAATACGTTTTTACGCATTTGAGAAATAGTTTCACGCGCAATTACTTTTGTTCCAATAGATGCTTGAATTGGCACTTGGAATAATTGACGTGGAATCATAGTACGTAAATTTTCAACGATTTTCTTACCGCGAGGATATGCAAAATCTTTATGGACAATCATACTTAAAGCATCTACTGGTTCTCCATTGATTAGAATATCCATCTTAACTAAATCAGATGGTTTGTAACCACATAATTCATAATCAAATGAAGCATAACCTTTAGTGCTTGATTTTAAACGATTAAAGAAATCATAAACTATCTCAGATAACGGAATATCATAATGAATATTTACTCTTGTTTCATTTAAATATTCAATAGATTTATAAATACCACGTTTATCTTGGCATAATTCCATAATTGGACCAATATACTCTGATGAAACAAAGATATTAGTTGTAATATATGGTTCACGTATTTCTTTGATTAAAGTACGATCAGGCATTTTATTTGGGCAGTCAACAAATATTTCTTGACCATTAGTTAAATTAACAATATAGATAACATTTGGACTTGTCGCAATAATATCAATACCAAATTCACGAGTTAATCTTTCTTCGATAATTTCCATATGTAATAAACCTAGGAAACCGCAACGGAAACCAAAACCCAAAGCTTCGGAAGTTTCTGGTTCATAGGTTAAAGCAGCATCATTTAGTTTTAGTTTTTCTAAAGCTACTTTTAGTAAATCAAACTTATTAGGTTCTACCGGGAATATTCCAGAATAAACCATAGGTTTCATTGGTTTATATCCTGGTAAAGCAATCTTGGCTTGATTACGTTTAGTGGTAATAGTGTCACCAACATTTACTTTTTCTAATTCTTTAATAGATGCAGATATCCATCCAACTTGTCCTTCGACTAATTCATCTAAGTTTTTAGGAGCTGGCGTATTAACACCAAGTTCTACAACTTCGTATTCAGCTCCAGTAGCCATTAAACGAATAATATCTTTTTTATTTATGGAACCAGAGAATACACGAACAGATGCTACAACTCCACGATATGAATCGAAGTATGAATCAAATATCATAGCTTTTGTTTCAGTTGTATTAGACTCTTTTGGGCATGGTATACGATCAATAATAGCATCTAGTATATCTGTTACTCCTTCGCCAGTTTTACCGCTACAAAGGACTATTTCCTCCTCCTTAAAGCCTAAGACATCAATTAACTCTTTTTTTACTTTTGGAACATCAGCATTAGGTAAATCAATTTTATTAATTACCGGAATGATTTCCAAATTATTATTTAGGGCAAGATAAAGATTAGCTAAAGTTTGGGCTTCAATACCTTGGGCAGCATCCACGATTAAAATAGCTCCTTCACAAGCAGCCAAACTTCTTGATACTTCATATGAAAAATCAACATGACCTGGAGTATCTATTAAATGAAGAACATAATCTTCATTATTTTTACGATAATTTAATTCAACCGCATTTAACTTGATAGTTATTCCTCTTTCACGTTCAAGTTCCATACTATCAAGAAGTTGATCTTTCATATTATGCTTATCGACAGCACCAGTTATTTCAAGGATTCGATCCGCTAAAGTGCTTTTTCCATGGTCGATATGAGCAATAATACTAAAATTCCTAATATGAGCTCTATCCATATCTCTCACCTATCTCTCATTTTAGCATAAAATAGACTTAAAATAAATTAAAAGATAGAGTGTTACTACACTCTATCACATTCATCGATAAGTTTATTTATTAATCGCATTTCATTCTTTAATTCTAATCTAATTTTAAGTTTATTTTTCGGTATTAGATTATATATTTTTTCGCAATTAGCTAATTCAAATTTTAGATAATTACGATTCTTTATAAGTATTGGTCCGTATCTTAGTTCATTCTTTGTTAATTTAGTTGATTTACCACGTGCAAAAACAATATTAATGTAGTTTTTATCATTATCCACAAAATATTCTTCGTGAGTTATATAAAAACCTAATTTTAATATTCCTTCACGTAATAAAGTATGATCGTTATTTGATTGAATAATTAGTTTATTGATTTTCGATAATTTAGGAGACGATAATATTTCAAGAATTGTACTTGTTCCCATTCCGGAAATAATAATAGTATCGACAATATCTTTCTTAGTTAAAACTTCAAGTCCATTACCACAACGGGCATCAATACGTGAAGTTAAACCTTCTTTTTCAATATTTTGGATTCCTTGTTCAAGAGCTGTTTCTTTAACATCTGAAACAATCATCTTTTTAACGACATTATGCTTTACTAAATAAATATCTAATAATGCATGATCACAACCAATATCAATTATCTTATCATTATATTTAACGTATTTTACTAAAGATCCTAACCTAATACTTAACATATTAATCCACCATAAAATCTTTCAATTTTTTAGCACGTGATGGATGTCTTAATTTTCTTAATGCTTTTGCTTCGATTTGTCTTATACGTTCACGAGTAACGTTAAATCTCTTACCTACTTCTTCTAGAGTATAGCTTGTACCATCTGCTAAACCGAAACGTAATTCAAGTACTTGTTGTTCTCTTGTTTGTAATGTAGATAGTACAGCTTTGATTTCTTCTTTTAAGATTTCGTTTGTAGCATATTCTTCAGGAGATAAGCTTGATTCATCTTTAATGAAATCACCTAAATGTGAATCATCTTCTTCACCAATTGGTGTTTCTAGTGAAACTGGATCTTGCGCAATCTTAATTACTTCTCTTACCTTCTCTACTGAGATACCCATCTTTTTAGCTAATTCATCATCTGTTGGTTCTCTATTTAATTCAAGAGTCATTTGTCTTTGAATACGAGCCATCTTGTTAATTGTTTCAACCATATGAACTGGTACACGAATTGTTCTAGCTTGGTCAGCTAAAGCACGTGTGATAGCTTGTCTAATCCACCATGTGGCATAAGTAGAAAATTTATATCCTTTTTCAAAGTTAAATTTTTCTACAGCTTTCATTAGGCCAATATTTCCTTCTTGGATTAAGTCTAAGAATAATAATCCACGTCCAACATAACGTTTAGCAATGGATACAACTAGACGTAAGTTTGATTCAGCTAATTCATTACGAGCAGATTCGTCACCATTAGCTACACGAATAGATAATTCCATTTCTTCATCGGCAGTAAGAAGTGAAATACGTCCGATTTCTTTTAAGTACATACGTACTGGGTCATTAATATTTACGTCTTTTGTGATTTCTTCGTCAGATAATACAACTACTTCCTCTTCTGGTTTAATCATTCCGCCGCCTTCAGCACCAGATTCTTCAGTTGTTACGGAAATTCCTGCATCTACTAAACTGTTATATAAATCATCTAGAGAGTCAGTATCCATATCAAGACCTTTTAATGTTTCAGCTAGTCTTTCAAATGTAATATAACCTTTTTCTTGACCTTCTTTAATTAATTCTGCTTTTCTTTCATCAAATGTTTTAATTTCTACTACTTTTTTCATTCCTTACACACCTTTTTCTTTAATTCAGCAATTTCGCTTGTTATTTTAACTTTTTCATTAATATCACTTATAGTTTTAAGTTTCTCTTTAAGACTGGCTATTTTATCTTCAAATGTACTTTCTTTTATCTTAGTTAATAGTCCAAGGAAATCTGAACCTATAAGTTTTAAATCAGCATTATTTTCGACGATTGCTAATACATCTTCATATGATGGACTTTCAATTTCGAAAGTAATGAAATCCGATACACTAATATAATTGTATTTTATATAAAATGCAAGTATATCATCGGCAATTTTCATATATTTATCGTCTGGCATATATGATAATTCTTGTTCGTATAGTTTGACATAGTTTTCATCACTCATCATATAAAACAATAGTGTTTCTTGATATTTTTGTTTTTGATTTAAGCGACGTCTAGTTATACGTACTGTCTCACGTTGCTTAACGGGAGCAACTTTTATGATTTTATTTTGTAATTCTGTTTTAGGAATATTATATTCCTTACTTAAGCTATTGATTGTTGTTTCAATAAGTATTGGATCATTTTGTTTATTTAATTCCTGTAATACAGAATTTATGTATTGAGCTTGATCTTCTGCTTTATTTAAGTTTTTATTCTTTTGATAATATTTTAATTTAAAATCAAAATATGTATCAGCATGATTTAAAGCATCTTGATAAGCTTCAACTCCATTTTTTAAGATATATTCATCTGGGTCTTTTTCACCAGTTAATCTTACTACATATGTTTCAATACCACTTGCTTGTAATTCTTCACCAACTTTAATTGTGGCATCTTCACCAGCAGTATCATTATCCATACATAATATGATTTTTATATTTAATTTTTTTAATAGTTTAATATGATTCTTCGTTAAAGCTGTACCCATAGTGGCTACAACATTTTTTATGCCACTAGCATATACTCTTATGGCATCCATTTGTCCTTCAACGACAATTAAACTTTTAACTCGTCGTGCTTCTGCTTGGGCACGATGATAATTAAATAATATTTCACCTTTTTTGAATATTTTGGTTTCTTTCGTGTTTATATATTTGGCTTCATTTGAATTATCATAAATACGAGCACTAAAACCAACAGGTTTACCACTAGGTGTATGAATTGGAAATGTTATACGATTTCTAAATAAATCGAATATGGTGTTTCCTATACTTGATAAACCAGTATCTAATAATATTTCTTCAGAATAACCTTTATTCAATAATAGTTTAGATAAGGTATCCGCATTACCACTAGCTAAACCAATTTGAAACTCGTTAATAACATCATCATCTAAGCCACGCTTTTTTAAATATTCACGGGCATCGTGACCATCTTTACTTTTTAAATTATTCTGATAAAATTTTACGGCTAAATCCATAGCTTCATAATGCTTTTCATATATTGAAGTGCTTTTATATGTATCACTTATAGCAATACCAACTTGATCAGCAACAATCTTAACCGCATCAACAAATGAAACATTTTCATAGTCCGCAACAAAATTGAAAACATTTCCACTTTTGTGACAAGTAAAGCAAGTAAAGATTTGCATTTCTTCATTAACGCTCATTGATGGATTATGATCATCGTGGAAAGGACATATACCAAAATAATTATTTCCTTTTTTCGTTAATGGTATATACGAACCAATTACTTCGACAATATTGGCACTTGATTTAATGCGGTTGATTTCTTCATTTGGAATCATGGCCATAGAAATCACCCTCATATGTATATATGTACGCGCTAACCTCGTATTTCCTTTAAATTTTTTGCTTTTTTTTAAAAAAAGTTAAAAAACATAAAAAAAGATGACCGAAGTCACCTTTTTATTATTATCTTGTACGGCCTTGAGCTTGAGCTAATTGAGCTGCATCAATACTATCTAAAGCTTCACAGAATTCTTCAGATAATTCACCGTTCATATATTTTTCATTAATCTTTCCTTGAATACTTCCTACTAAAGTAAGCATTGAAGCAGTAGATACAATAGCTGGAACATAATCAGCAACAGCACTTCCTAAACCAGGAATAGCTGAAAGATTAAATTCGAATGATTGTAAGCTACTAGCTATACGCGCTACATCAGCAGCAGCAAATTGTCCATTAGCAATTAATTGAGCATTACTTACTAATTGATTAGTACTTTCCATCAATGCTCCATATTCAAATTCTGGATGAGCTTCTACGTATAAACGAAGAGGTTCTTGCATTGCTTGGCAAGTAGCTTGTAATGTTGTGCATTGTTGTTGGCAAACTTGAGCTTGTTGTAACAATCCTTCTTGTAATGAAATATTACCGTTAGCTACTTTTGTAGTAATATTTTGCATTGTAGTTAATGCATTAATTTGTTCTGGTTCAATAACAGTATGTAATTGATCATCTAAACCACGATATACTGTACTATTGAAGTTAAAGTCACCAGATGCTAAAGCACCAACTTCACCATATGTATGATTTGCACCAGCTAATTCTACATTAGTTGCTTGATTGCCTAAGTACATTTGTTGAGCATCGCCTTGTAATTCACGACCATATTGTTGAATTTGATCTTGATAACTTTGAACAGCTTCACTTTCGTTAATAATACGACCTGCATTAATATTATCGATTACTTGACGTCCTACAGCAAAGGCTTGACCAGCTAGAGCAAAGGCAGCAATCCAGTCTCTATAGAATGTATCTTGATTATGATTCATTTCGTTAACTTCGATTTCATATTCTCTTGATCCAACTTGTTTCTTGCCATCTAATTCTGTAGCATCACTAATTATTTTTTCAGTTTCAATAAATGCTAACATAGCATCACTATCTTTAGTTGGTGAATCACTTCTAATAGCATTTAATAATCTTAATTGAGCATCAGATTGAGCTTTATTAACTTCTTCATCATAAGTTAATCCTTTAGCAAAATGTTGTCCGCGGAAACTTTGATGAGAACGAATATCTTTCATTGTTTGACGGAATCCTTGAGTTCCACCATTTGTGAATTTATTAATTTGATCAAGCATCTCTTCTCTTTGAAGTAATAGGTCTGCTTTACCACGAGACAAATTCTCAAGTTGTGCTTCTAAATTCATACGTTCAGTAGGATTTAGTGTTTTACTATCTAATGAAGATTTGATAGCAACATATTTTCGAGCATCATCAACTACTTTTGCAGCTATTGATATTTGTTGTCGTTGTAATTCTTGAGCTTTTTCGTAGCCCCATTGGCAAACTAAATCTTCAAGTAAAACGGCTTCCGTATCAGTAATACCAACACGTTTAACTTCAGATGTTTGTAAACCATTAAATAAGATACCTTTTTCTTCTTCAGATAAATCTTTAAAGTGTTGTCTGAATAATTCCCATGAATATTCATCATCCATTGTTGTTTTAACAGCTTGTACAGCTTTATATATTCCTTTAACAATAGTTACTGGAATATATGTAATAAGTCCAACTATTGTTTTTGGTAATTTTTGTAATGCATAATCATGTTCTCTAAAATTGAATAATCCTTTTGGAGATAATGATATGTTTTTAGCTGATAAACGTCTAGCAGCTTTTGTTCCCATAGATTTAGCTACAACACCATCAGTTAATTTATTTAAAATATATGGAATACGTAAACGATCTCCACGATTACGATCTAATACTGTACGACGAGTTGGTTCTGGAGTTGGAGTTCCAGCTACTCTAGTTGGAGTTTCAACTTCTGGAGCTGTTTCAGCAGCAACTGGTGTTTCTACTACTCCAGCAACTGGTGCTACTGGAGTAACTGTATCATCTACTGGTGTAGGTTCAACTTTTGTTGGTTCTGGAATAACAGGTGTTGATTCCATTTTTGTTGGTTCAGGAATTACTGGAGTTGTTTCACGAACTACAGTTTTTTCTGGTGCCAATGTTAAATCAGGATTTTTAGCTAATTCATAACCAGCCATTGTTCCTATTCTACGACGAACTGTTTCTTTAACTTGGAACATTGGGTCGTTTAGTGGATTATAGCTTGGATCGTATTCATCTGTTTTAGGATTGAAATATACACCTAATTCGTTTTTGCTATATCCAGCTGCACGATATTTATCCATTGTAGCAGTAGCATTTATTTTTTCAGTTGATTCATAAACATCAAATATTTGATATTTTGGATCATCTAATGGATTATATTTAGGATCAAATTCACCTGTTTCTGGATTCTTATATAATCCAGCAGCATCCATTTCTCCGCCTTCTTTTAAATATTTTTCGATTGTTGCATCAGCATTGAATTCATATTCGTTATGAGCGTCACGGAAGATTTCGCCACCTTTTAAACCTTCAAGAATACTTGGTTCTTTAGGTTCTTCTTTTGGTGCTTCCTTTTTTGGTTCTTCTTTCTTTGGCTCTTCTGATGCAGCATTTTTACGAGTTTCTTTTCTATTCTTACGAGCTTTTGTATGCTCATTTTTAATTTTTTCATCAATAACTATTTCAATATTTGATCCAATAGTAGGGACTACTGTACCATCAGGGAAAGTAATTATTGTTATTTTATCTTGTAATTCATTTACTTTTTGCTTATTTCTTAAAATAGAAATTTGTTTATTTAATGTTTCAGCTGAGAATTCATCAGCGCTAATAGATACTTTATCAGAATGTAATTCTGGAATTACACCTTTTTCAATATCTTCATCACTTACTGAATCATATTGTCTTAGATATACATCATAAGAATTTGTTAATTCATTAAATCTTACAACAATATCAGCTTCACGTTTAGTTTGGAAATCACCAATTATTCTTATTGAACGATATGTTTCATCTAAAACATCTTCAAGACAAGATAAATTGTTAGGATCCCAAGCATCAGCAATACGTTTAGCACTATCAGTTGCAGTTCTAATCATTGCTAATTGTCTATCTAATTCTCTAATACTAGCATAGTTTTGAACGATATCATGTCCCTCACCAGATTTTTTAATTCTTAATTTTTCTTCACGAGATGAATTTAAGAATCTAGTTTGGAATTCTGTAAATTCTTTAGAGAATAAAGCAATTTGTTTCTCTAAATAATTTTGTAAGTGTTCACAGCGAGAAACTAGTTGATCTTGTTTTGCGATAATTTGACTTATCTTTTCGATATGAGCATTACGTTTTGCTTCTTCGGCTTCTAGAGCATTTTTCATCGATTCATTATTAGCTAATGCAGGATTCTTATCAATTTGTTCATGCATTGAATCAATGTTTGTTTGTAATAAATCAATATCTTCGACACGAGAAATTCTTTCTACTGTATCTTCGGCAGCTTTAGTAGATCTAAAACGAGAATCTTCAAATGGTGAATACTCTGGATCGAATTCTTTTTTCTCAGGATTGTAATAATATCCTTCAGGATTCTTTCCATCTTTATCAACGGCATTAGTTAACTTACGAGCTCTAATTGACATCATGTAACGATATAGAGTACGTTCTTCATCAGTTTCAGGTAATTTTTCAGCTGCAGAAACAGTAACACGTTCACGTACTGGTTCTTCAATTACTTCCTTAATACTTTCAAAACTTTTTAATAGGTTTTCTAAATCTCTGTTATTTTCCATAATGTTCCTCCTTAGTTGGCTGCTCCGTTTTTAATTGTATCTATTACATCATTTACCATATCCCATTCTTCTTCTAATAGTAATGGTTGGAAAGCAATAGGTTCTTTATTTGGATCAAAAGATGATACTTCGATTTTTAGTTTTCCTTCTTCATCAAAGGAATTATCTGTGTATCCAATATAACGACGGCCATTTTCTTCACAATCGAAAGAAAATAACAAATCGTATTCTTTTTCTTCTCCATCTAATTCAATTTTTATTTTGTCATCATCAATTATTTCCATGCCGATATCTCCTATTCTAGTTATACATTATTATTGTATCAAAATTGAATATTATAGTCAATTGATTTGGACTTTTTTATACGTGTTTATTGAATAAAAAAGCAAGACAAAAAACATTAATTATTTCGTCTTGCTAAAAACACATTTTTATCCTACATACCCTACGCCAAAATCCCCTTTGACGGGTTTTATTCTAGCATAAGGTATATATGTTGTCAATTACTATAAATACCATAATTTTTGGTCGTTTTTACGTACTTCTTTGATTATTCCACTTCCTAGGCATTGTTCTCCTAAATATAGAACACATGCTTGTCCTGGAGTAACAGCTTTAACTTTACTTGGATATCTTACACGGGCTTCATTATTATCTAAATATTCAACAATAACTTCATGATCTGGTCCACGATATCTGAATTTTGCAGTACAGAATGTTGGGTGATTTGGTGAGATAAAATTAACATTTTCAATAATACATTCATCTGAATATAATGTTTCAGGGTCTTCACCAAAAGCAACATATAAAATATTCTTTTCAACGTTCTTACCTACAACAAAGTGTTTATCTTGAAATCCTGATAGTCCAACGTTACGTCTTTGACCAATAGTATAATTCATTAAACCTTCATGGCGACCTATTACTTCATTAGTTTCGACATTAATAATATCACCAGGATTTGGTTTTAAGTAATTTTGGACAAACTTTTGATAATTACGTTCACCAATAAAACAAATACCTGTTGAGTCTTTTTTCGTAGCAGTTGGTAAATTAATTTCATTAGCTATTTCTCGTACTTCAGGTTTAGTTAAATCACCAATTGGGAATAATACATCTTTTAATTGATTTGGTGATAATTGGGCTAAGAAATATGTTTGATCTTTATTTAGATCAACAGCACGATATAATTTGCAACCTTTTACTCGAGCATAATGACCTGTAGCTATATAATCTGCACCTAATTTACGAGCTTCTTTAACAAATGAATCAAATTTAATATATTTGTTACACATTAAATCAGGATTAGGTGTACGTCCCTTTTTTAATTCATCTAAGAAATATGTAAATACATAATCCCAATACTCTTTTATAAAATCAACACGATGTAGAGGGATATCTAAGGACTTACATACTGCTAGAGCATCATTATAGTCTTGTTCTTGTGGACAAATATCATTACCTATATTAGGATTTCCTTCAATATCATTATTAACCATAGAATCCCAATTACGCATAAATAAGCCTATTACTTCATATCCTTGTTTCTTAAGTAAATAAGCTGCAACACTTGAGTCTACTCCTCCACTCATACCAATAACAACTTTTTTAGCCATAGTATCCCTTCTTTTCCGTATTTATTATAGCATACTTGAAAATAATACTAAACAATTATATTTTTCTTTGATTTTTCGTATATTATGTTATATAATTCTTGTTAGGTGATTTCGATGGACAGAGAAGATATGAAGTATAACCAAGTTGGTGATATACGTATTAAAGAACCAAAAAAGAAAAAATTAAAAAAGAAAGCAACTATGGGAGAAAGCAGTACACCTTTTTTAATTAAAGTGTTTGTATGGTTTATGTTCTTTGCTATGCTTTTAGGATTTGTTGGTCCTTTAGTATATTATCTACTTCAATATATGAGTTCACATTAGGATATAAAAAATATCAAATAAAAAGTATTAGGTTTAACTAATACTTTTTTTATATATCAAATTTATTTCTTTTCTTCATATAATCATGTGACACTTTTAAGAATTCTTTAATAGAACGCATATCAAATGAGTATGTTACATCAATTGGGGTATTGAAATCATATTGAACTAATAAGTTATCATAAGCTGTTGAATCAGTTACAATACGTTCCCAACAATTCATATGACCATTAAATAATGGTAATTTACGATACCAACTTAAATTTATTTCTTCAAGGTCATCTTCAAAGGCATTAGAATTTAAATATACTTGTTTAGCTTTTTCAACACATTTATTTGGATAAAAGTTACTAGTAATATAACCAATACGTTTGAAAGATACACCAAATTCTTCGAAAGTATCAACGATATCAAAGATTATTGATGGTATTTTATCAAAATATTCTTCTTTGACTATAAAAGAAACATTATTTTTACCACCTTCAAGTTGAAATGATTCATTACGTGTAAAAGCAAACAATGGTTTATTAGTTTTATCTTCAGGAACAACAATAGGATCTTGTAGTTCACTCCAGCGATTTAATAACTCAGAAGCAGCATCAACAGCTTTATATTGAGCATTTTTATCAAGATATAATATAATTTCTCTTACATCATCCATATTATTCCTTCTTTCCATAATAATTTGTTAATAAGATATTTTGATTTTTCATAATATTATAATTTATTTTAGTTAATATAGCATCTTTAGTTAATGTACAATCATTAGATTTAATATATTCGCCATCAGAGAACCATACAAAATCATCATGATTAGAACTAAATACATCAGTTCCAATATAATTATTTGGATCATAATCAATATCTAGTAAATTGAGAACTGTTGGTAAAATATCAGCAGTATCTAAAATAGTATTGATTTTTTCTGCATGCATATTCTTAGACCATATAACAAATGGTGTATTTTGTAACTTTTTACGATCATTTACGGTTTGTTTTTTCATAGCTACATATTCAGGATCAGAATAACCATAAACATAATGGTCTGTAACTAATACCAAGATAGTATCATCTAAGATACCTTTCTTTTCTAATTTATTTATTAATACTTTTAAGAAGTTATCAGTATCATTACATAATGTACGATATATTAATTCTTCTTCTGTATAATCTTTATTTTTAATAGTATGTTTAATAGATTTATATACTTTATTGTATTTATTGTATTCTAAGTGAGCTGAATATGTTGTATAGAAGGATAGAAATTTATCTCCTTTAGTCATTAAATCAAATACTTTATCATCGGATATGGCTAAAGAATCACTTAAATAATTAGTATTTTTATTTAGTAATCCACTATCTTGCATATCTTTTAAAGCATAATGATATTCATATCCAAGTAATTCATGTAATTTAGATCTACTATAGAATTTACCAGTATTACCATGGAAGGAATTAACATTATATCCATTTTTCTTTAACATATTAGCTAAGGAATATGTATAATCAACATCATCTATTTCATAAACTGGTGTTTTAGTAGTTATAGAATATAAACCGGTATTTAAGGCAAATTCAGTATTAATGGTTTGACCTCCGTTAAAGAAAGGACTATAACGATTAGTAAAATCTAAACCTTCTTGTTTTAGTTTATATAATGTAGGCATTGTTTCTTTATCAACAATCCAAGAATCTATACTTTCCATCATAATGAAGATAACATTTTTATCTTTAAATAAACCAGTATAGCCATTATCTAATTTTGTAATACCATAAATACTATTATAATTATCAATTGTGGATTCAAGAGTTTTTTGATCAAAAGTTATTATGTTATAAAAGTGTTTATATATACAACGAAGATTATATTCATAATAACCAGATATATATGCGGCAGCATTAGGGTTAGTATAATTATTATATATACTCTTTGGATTAAATCTTTCTTGCCATGTATTTGGAGTTTCTTCGGAACCTAAACCGACATAAGATATAGCTCTAAATAAGAAGAATAATATAATTAATACTACTAGTATAGTTTTTTTAGGTTCTCTTTTTTCATTAAAAGAATCTTTATTAGATATAATAAGTATTAAATTAGATACAATTGATATTAAACAAGCTAAGAATAAACCAAAATTGAAATTAACGAATATTACTTCAATATATTGGAGTCCTTCACCAGCCATAAATAAATCAGCAAATATCATATATTTACCCATTTGTTGGCAATATACAATATGAGCTACTAGAAATCCTATCCATAAACAATTTAATAAAGTGAAATATAATAAACGATATTTAGTTTTCTTTATGGCATAAGCAATAGCTATAAAAAAGAAAATCCAAGAAATATTAAAACCAAGGTATACAAGAGTATATCTTAGACCATCTAAGTTATAGTTGCTTACATCAATTAAATTACTTAAATATATATTTGATTCTAAAGCAAGTATAATTAGTGATAAAAACATTAAATAATAAGAAACAATTTCTTTGCTAAATAACTTTTTCATAATATCACTTGTTTTATTATAACATAAAAAGACACTTTAAGTGTCTTAATTAGTTAATTAGTGGATGGTAGTAATAAATATCCTTGACGATTATAGCATTTTTGATATTCTTTAGAACGTGCATCATGTCCATTAGATAATTCATCCCATTTATTTAAACATACTTTAACTGCTGTACTCATAACTTTATCTGCTTCCTCAGAATTGTATTTTTTTACTTCGCCATCTCCTAAAACCATATAATTTGAATCATGTAAGTATAGATAATATTTTGGTTCAGAACCATCATGGAAGGCATCTACAATAATATAACCTTTATAATCTCCTATAGAAGTTATTGCTAAATCTGATGAAATATCGTATATGTATACACGACCATATTCTAGAGCACCTAACTCATTATCATAAACAAATTGTGTTTCAACAGCTGTAAGTAATCTTTCAGAGAATAAATTAAAGTTTTTAAGTTTAGCTTCATCGTTGTTAGTTTCTTTTTTCTTTTCACCTTTAACTAATATTCCTTCCTCTTTAGAGCATTTAGAATCAGAACATAATTTATCATCAACAATATATAAAACTATTGGAATTACATCTTCTTCAGATTCAAGAACTACTATATCTTTATATACTCTATATGTACCATTAATTGTTACGTATGGGTCTGTTGCTTTAAAAATATTCTTAGGTAAGAATTCAAATTGAGTCGAAGAAGAATCCTCAGAATTAACATGCCAAATAGTGTTTTCAAAATTATTAATTTCTTTTTCTTCGGTCTTTTTCGTCGTTGTTGTTGTGTTAATACTTGTTGGTTTATTCATAATTAAATAACATATTATTCCTAGTAAAACTAGAATAATTATAATTAATATAATAATTACTACTTTATTATCTTTTTTATTTTCCATATTTTCCATACTATCACCTATTATATATTATAGTATAGGTAATAATTATAGTAAATGAAAAAAGACACATTTAGTGTCTTTTTATCCAATTACTGTAACTGATGAAATAACTGGTTGTTGTGCTTGAGGAATTGTTCCATTATTGTCTGTTGGTTGTGCTGCTTCAGCAATACGATCTACGACATCCATTCCTTCGATTACATGACCAAATCCAGCGTAATTTCCATCTAGATATGTTGCATCTTGATGCACGATAAAGAATTGTGATGATCCAGAGTTCATATCAGTTGCTCTAGCCATAGAAATAACTCCTCTAACATGTGAAATATTATTTTCTACACCATTATTTCTAAATTCACCTTTAATGTTATTAGCGTGTCTTCCTAATGGTTCACCATTACCACCTTGAATCATAAATCCTTTCATAATTCGATGGAATGTTGTGCCATTGTAGAATCCTTGATTAACAAGATTAATGAAATTAGTTACACTTATTGGTGCTACTGTTCCATCTAATTCTACTTTGATATCACCATATCCTTGAACACTAATTAATACAATATACTTTCCATTCATAATTTTATCTCCTTCTTTTACATTTATATTTGTTGCATTACCTATAGATGATGTTAAAGTTGTATCTTTTTTATTTCCAGTAAAGATACAATAAATCAATATTAGTGCAATGACAACAAGAGTAATTATTATTTCCTTATATTTCATATTGTCACCTTCTTAATTATATCTTATTTTATAAATAATTAAAAGAGTAGATTACTCTACTCTCTTCATATGTTTTTTCATATAGCCTGCAATACGTCTAATATATTTTTTAAATAATAACATATCTATAATATTAGTTATAGCGTATATTAGTATTAATACTGCGACAAATGTTGTTAAATTATTAGTACCAGCAGCTGGATTAGCAATTAATAAAATACCAACAATTACGGATACTAAAGCAATTAATAATGTTGTAAGCCAAGAGCGTCCTTCGACTTCTTTCATATATAAACTTATTTTAATATTTAGTGATGAAGAAACAATTATCCATATACCAATTATAATAGGAATAATACTTTTTAATATACCAGGATGAATAAGAATAATAGATCCAAATATTAATGATATTAAACCACCCGGTAATAAATCTACGACTAATAAGAAGCCATCTTTAAAATCTAAATATATTAAATAAATACCAAAATATATTAAGAAGACAGCTAGAACATTTCCTAATAAATTAGTGTTAGCTTCCGGAAATATAAATAAGCAGATACTAAATATAATATATAAAAAAGATATAACTATTTGAGTATTTATATATTGTTTTACTCTTTCAGTCATATAATCGCTTCTTTCTCACCTCTATTTTATATAAATTACAATAAAAAAACAATAACAAAATGTTATTGTAAATCTATCTTATCTAAATCATCGATTAGATCAGCTTGTTGGTCCATCAAATCTTTGATACGACGTTTATAGGTGATAATATTACGACGCATTCTTTGACTTTCTTCCTCAATGTGTTCAGCTTTAGTTAAAGCATCATTGATAATACGATTAGCATTCTTTTTAGCATTAATAAGAATTAATTCAGATTCTGATTTAGAACTATCTTTAATAGTTTCTGCACTAGTAGATGCAATCGCAACGGCTTTATTTAATGTTTCATCAAGTTTTTTATAATGTTCAAGTTCACTAGTTAGTTTTTGTATTTCTAAACTTTGTAAACGGATTTTTTCAACCATTTCATCGACTTGAGTTACAACATCATCGACGAATTCGTTAACTTGATAAATATTATATCCGTTAATACTCCTGTCAAATTTTTTCATGTTATCACCTCGGTGAGTTAACTAATTAGAAATCCATTTCATCTTCAATCTTAGTTTTGCTCTTTTTGTCGGATTCCTCATCACTCATACGACCTTCAACATCAACATTACGTGGTGTACATAGATAAATACCATTACCTAATTTTTGTAGGTCTCCGCCAATAGCATACAACGTGCCACTTAAAAAATCAATAATTCTTTTTGCTTGATCAGCTGTTACACGCTTTAAATTAACAACAACAGAATTCTTTCTTTTTAAATGATCAGCTATTTGTTGTGATTCAGAATAAGCACGTGGTTCAACACATACTATTTTATTTGATAAGCTATTAACTGGGGCACTAGAAGTTTTAGAACTAGTATTACCCTTTTTTGTTTCTACTTCTTCTTCTACATCTTCGATTGGTTCATCTGGTGGGAAAATATCTTCTGCTACTTTTTTAAAAAATCCCATAATAAACACCTCCATAGTTTTACTAATATAATAATATCATAAAAAGGTAAATATAGTAAATAGTTTTAAAGAAAAAGAGCGTATTCTATACGCTCATTAATTCAGTTTCTTTCTCTTTTACTTTATCGTCTATTTGCTTATTATATTTATTAATTAATTCTTGAACATCATCTTGATAAGATTTTTGTTGATCTTCAGTTAATGATTCATCTTTTTTAATAGAATTCATAGCATCTTGACGAATATTTCTTAAAGCAACTTTTGCTTGTTCACCCATTTCATGAGCTTGTTTAACATATGTTCTTCTTGTATCTTCAGTTAATTGAGGAACAGTTAAGATAATCATTTCACCATTATTACTTGGAGCAATACCAATATTAGCTTCATTAATAGCATGTTCGATATCTTTTAAGCAACCACGATCAAATGGTTTAATGAATAAAGATCTGGCTTCTGGTACAGTAATATTAGCTAAAGCATTTATTGGTGATTTAGCTCCATAATAATCTACCATAATACCATTTAACATACTAGCATTAGCTCTTCCTGCTCTAATAGTAACTAGTCTATCATCTAAGTTATCTACTGATTCCATCATCTTCATTTCAGCTTCATCTATATAATCCATTTTAACTCTCTCCTTGCATGATTATTATAACATTAACTATTTAGTAGAGCAATAATAGATATAACGATTCCAGTTAATAATACTGCCTCTAAAATAATAATTAAATTAATTAATCCATTACGATTATTTGGATGATGTGGGTCTTTTTTTAATACCAATTGTTTTGGTGCTAATCCTTTTTCTCTTTGTTCTTTTAATACTTCTTGATGTTTTATTTGATATTGTTCATTTAGATAATAAAATCTTTGATAATAATTAGCATCTGTATGATTTAAACTCTCGTCTCCGAAATAATTTATTTGATGAATTATTGGATCCATAAATGAACATACAGCATTATATAATTCTTCATTATCTTCGCCATTAGCTAAAGACTGTTCTAAAGCATCCATAGCTAATGATGCTTGAGTATATAAAGCTATAACATCTTCACGAACAAAGGCAAAGTCAGAACCTAATGCTTCACGTTTTTCTAATAATTGATTTAAATCTTCCATATTTAATTTTTGAGAAGGATCTAGTTGATCTAAAGTATCAGCATCTAATTTATGACGATCTTCATTATCTATTTCTTCGAGTGTTTCATGTTCTTGAGAACCACTAATACCTAAATCATCGGATTCCATTTGTTCTTCTTTAGTAGGTTCTAAACCATCACTTAATTGTTCAAGTCTTAAACCGTTAGCTGTTTCTACAAACTTAAGTAAGTTTTTACCATCTGTAGTCCATAATATTTCATCTGGAGATGTATCTATACTAGATAAATTATCAGTTACTATTTTAATATCATTAGGATTATAATTATCATTAGTACGACGAGCATATTCTTCGATTAAACGTCTTTGATAATTAATATCATCAGGATTTTCTAAACTAGAATGATTAACAGCTTGGGAATTATTTAAAAATTCATTTGGGTCATACTTTTCTACAGTTACATTAACATATTTAGCAAAGTATTCAAATATTTGTTTAGCAGTCCATTCACCTATTTCATTAGCATGAGCTTTAATAAAATTATTCATAGCTTCTGGATTATCGGTATGAATACGAGATACTTCTTTTGTATCTGGATCTATATATTCAATGTATGTTTCTGCTTTATTATTTTTATTTTCATCATGTGATGTAGTTATTAAACGAATTTGATTACGAATAGAGGCATTAGATTCTTTAAGAGTATTTAATAGATTCTTTTGGTTGTCTTCGGCCTGTTTCATAATATTGAATTCTGTAACTTTTTTAGCAAGAGCTGTTTCTAATGCTTCTTTATTAGGATAATTATTAGTTGTTACATTCAAATATAAATTATTTAAACGATCTAAATCTTCAGGAGAATATTGAACCATATTAATAACATCAATTAAGTAATCAATATTAGTAATTAATCCATTTTCATCAACCATTAAGTTAAAATAATTATAATTTTCAGGCATCTAGGCCACCTTCTTTTCTAATTTTTTTGGTTTTGGTAATTTAGATTCAATAGCTACTCTTTCAGTTAAACCTATTAATAAACCTAAATTTAGTGCTGCTGAACCACCATAACTTAAGAATGGTAATGGTACACCAGTTATTGGTATTAAAGCTAATGCTCCACCTAAATTAATAACAATATGAATGGTTATTAAAGCGAATGCTCCGAAGGCTATTAATGAACCTTGGAGATTAGCTGCATGTTTAGCAATAGCTAATATGCGATATAATATAAATAAATAGAATAACAATATCGCTCCGCCACCAATTAAGCCCCACTCTTCGACTATTATTGGATAAATAAAGTCAGTGTGAGCTGCTGGTAAATATAAATATTTTTGTTTGCTTTTTCCTAAACCCACACCCCATATACCACCATTATTCATAGCTATATATCCGTTACATACTTGATAACCATTTTCTAATTGCATACGATCACATGGATGAGTAAATAAGAAACGACTTTTTTGATTTTCACTTAGAATATCTTTGGCATTATATATGAATACACCTACACCAATAACACCTAAGACCGCAGCACCTTTGACTAAGGTTATTAGTTTATTCTTATCAAATGGAATGGAAAAGAATATAAACATAATAATTAAGGCGTAGATAAATGCTGTACCAAAGTCAGGTTCGGCGGCGATTAAAAAGCATATAAGCATACATGGTATAAGGGCCATAAATGGATCGGTTTTTCCTTTAAACTTAGTTTTACGACCATAAGCCGTAGCCATATATATAATTGAAAATGTTTTAGCAAATTCACTTGGTTGGATATTAAAACCAATACCGGGTATTTTTAACCAGCTTTGAGCATTATTAGTTACGGTACCGTAAACTCTTAATAGAAGTAGAACAACAATTACACCTACGACTAATAAAATGTATAATTTAAAGTGTCGATAAAATTTAAGTGGTATAAATGCTAATACTCCTCCACCAATTAAGGCGAAAATGTAAACTATTAATTGTTTAGCGAAGAAAAATGTTTCTGCTTTTTTGTAAAGTAAGACAGCAGTAATACTTGATGCACTAAAAATCATCAATAAACCAAAAGCAGACAATATTAAAACTGCGATTAATAATGGATAATCGAGATTTTTCAAGATGTTTTTCATAGTCTCACCTATACTAATTTTATCATAAAAAAAACATATATCTTGTATATGTTTTTTTATTTTGTTAAGTTTGTGTTAAATTACAGTAAACTAATTAGTTAATTCGTTTCCGTTAGCATCAGTATGGATACTTCCAGTAAGGATCATAATTCCTTCGATAAATCCCCATAATCCACCAATACCACATGTGAATATTGTAACTACAATTTGGATAATACCTTTGTTTGTAAATCCTAAATAGAAGTTATGAATTCCCCAAGCACCTAATAAAAGTCCTAAAATACCAGCTGCTACTTTACTTTTAGCTTGAGGATTAACAGCTCCAGGATTATTTACTGGTTGTGTAGTGTTTCCGTTTACTGGAGTTCCACAACTAGAACATACATTGTCATTATCTCCTAAAGTGTTGCCACAATTAGTACAAAATTTTGCCATATTAACTCTCCTTCTCTATATTTTTATTATAGATTAAATATTCTTCTTTTTCAACATATTTATTCTTCTATCAATTAAATTATTAAATAAGCTAACTACTAATACGGCTATATGGGGAGCTAGGATTGGATTTATAAAATATAATCCAAAAGTTAATACTCCGATAGCTATGCCAAAGATTATAGTTCCATTTTTGGTATAACAACTAGTTACAGAATCAGTAATTAAGTAAGTGAATATAAATAAGTAATTATTTAAGAATAATAATCCATATATATTTATATCTTTAATTAAAGAATATAGTATTATTAATAAACCATAACTTGCTATAGCATATAAAGTAATATTTGATTTAGTATTATTGGTAATCGATAAACCAATATAAGCAATTAGAATGAATAATACATTTGTTGCAAATATACCACCAACATAATTACCTAATAAGTAATCTAGTAGATTTAAATGAATTGGATGACTAGGATCTAATTCATATGTATTAGCAAAATCAAATGAGAATTTATAGATACATATTAAATATATTATTATAAATATTAAACTCATTATATTTACTCTATTCTTAATAAATTTAGATAATAATAAGAATACTGATAATACAGTAAAATATACTAGAAAATTAATATTACTAGGCATTAAACAAGCAATAATAATAGCATATTCAACGTGAAAGGAAGAAAATATCATATCCATAATTGATTTCTTACTTTTCTTTATTATTTTTTCATATAATAAATTAATTATAACTGCAGATAGAATACTACCAAATAATAGAATTAAAGGATTAATTAAATAAGATAAACTATAATTAGTAGAACTATTAGCATATCTAAAATAAACACTTATACCATTTTTATAATAACCATATATTATGAGAGGTAATAAGAATAATATTCTAGTTAGAGATATAGTACGAATAGTTTTATTACTACGTACATAAACATTATTATTCATCTTGACCTCCTAAAAACTCTTTAAAATTGATTTTAGCTGGGCATATATAAGTGCATAGATTACAATGAATACATTGAGATTTATCTGCATTTTTATGTTCCATAATATATTTAGGATTTAATCCAACTGGACATAATGAATTACATAAGCCACAATTAATACAATTATCACATTCTGGACGTTCATATGTATTTAAGAAAATACTTCTAGTTTCACTAGTAACAACGTTATTTAGAGTTTCTATTGTTTTACCTGCTAGTAACCCATTAATTACAACATAATAGTTATTATTAATAATCTTACAACAATTTTTAATAATATCATTTATTGATGTTCCTATCTTAACATTAATTACTTTAGATTCTTCGATAGCATTACCGCCAACTGTTACAAGTTTCTCGGTTATAGGCTTATTACGACGTAAAACGTTATAAATAGTATAAACATCTTGAACAGTCATAAATATGTAGTCAGATTGTTGTTTTTTAGTTAATACTTGAGGTATTAATACTTCTTCAAAACCATTTGGATACATATCAGGTATTAATTTTAAATTAATATTAGGATAAGTACCAATATGATTAGTTAAATTAATTACATTTTCTTTATCATTAACATTTAAAGCAAAGATAGCTGTATTTAATTCAAGAATAGTCATCATAGCATCGATAGCTTCGAGTATTTTATCTGATGATATATTTACTAATAAACTAAATGTTTTTTCAAATGGATCGATATCTATACCACTTATAACTAATGTTTTAGCTGTTAAATAAGAATCAGTATAATATCCATTATATTTCTTAATTAGATTAATAAATTCTTCTTTACTAAATTTATTAATATATTTATTAGCTCCTTTTTTACGATTAACTTTTTCTTTATAATCATTTTCAATAACAATACATTTTAGAGCTTTATTATTACCTTTCATGGATTCAGTTCCACCTAGAACTTTACCAGATATTGGACTATAAATATATTTTTTATCTTTTTTTAATAATACTTGTTCTTTATAAACGATATTATCGTTATCAACGTTTAATGAATAACCTTCTTCAAGAGGAATATATAAATAATCAGGATTTAAGAAATCATATATTTTATTAGCAATATGGACTTTTTTACTTTCATTAATAGTAACCATATTCTTCATAATATCTCTACCCTTCTTTATAATATTTAATTACATCGTTATATAAATTTTCATTAAATTTATTATTACGAATCATTTCTATTTCAAATTTATATGGAGGATATTCTTTATCAATATATGGAGTTTCTAATATTTTAGGAATATTATCTAGACGAGGATTATTAATAATACTTAATAAAGTATTAAATCCTATAGTTCCATATCCAATATTCTCATGACGATCTTTATGAGAACCTAAGATATTCTTAGAATCGTTTATATGAACGCATTTTACGCGATTTAAGCCTATTTTATTATCAAATTCATCTAAATAGTCGTCAAAGTTATTTAAGTCTACTCCTGAGTCATTTAAATGGCATGTATCAAGACATACACCTATATTTAAAGAATCATTTATATGATCAATAATATATTTGACTTCATCAGTATTTATTCCTAATTCTGTACCTTTACCAGCCATTGTTTCTAATAGAATAGTAACGTCTTCATTAGGTTTTAATATATTATTTAAAGCATTAATAATATTATCTAGGGCATATTTACGATCTAAAGTTAAAGCAGCACCAGGATGTAATACAACATATTTAACTCCAAGTAAAAGACATCTATCTAATTCCTTACGTAAGAATTCTTGAGAAAATTCATATTTACTTGGATCAATATTATTAGCTAAATTAATAATATATGGAGCATGGCAAATAATATTATTCTCATCTATACCATTATCTTGCATTAATTTAACAGCTTCTTTGGTTAAATTAATATCTATACTTGAACGTTGAGTATTTTGGGGAGCACCAGTATAAAACATAAAAGTATTAGCATTATAACTTATTGCTTCTTTAACACTTCCTACGAGTTGATCAGTGCTTTTAAAACCAACGTGACTTCCAATAATTAACATATAATCACCTATAAAAATTATAACATAAAAAAATAACTAATTCATCATTAGTTATTTTCTTTTTATATTTTTGTTTGGATCAAATTCTATCCAGCTTGAGTTGTAGTATCAGGTGCGTTAGTAGTGTCTCCACTTCCTGAGTTTCCACTTCCTGATAAGATTAGGTAACCTTGTCTGTTGAAGCATTCATAATCTTTAGAAGTTTCTGCATCTTGTCTTACTTCATTACCGTTAGCGTCAACAGTAATAACAGTATTAGCCCAGTCTTGGCAAGCTACTTTTGAAGTACCCATAGCTGCACTAGCTTCAGAGCTGTTATATGAAGAAACATTTTCAACTTTAGGCATTCCCCAAGCGTTTACATCCCATTGTAGAACTTGATAGTTGTTATCATGTAAATATAAGATATAATTTACTTTATCAACGTTTCTATTATCAACAACTACATATCCTACATTTGATCCTGTACTTGTTAATGAAAGATCTGAAGTGATATCGTAAACATATAGTCCAGCACCACTTAAAGCACCTAATTCGTTATCATATACGAATTGAGTTTGTACTGCTGTAATTACCTTTTCAGCATATAGTACGAATGAACTCTTTCTAGCACTATTCATAACCTCTAGTACTGCAGGGATAGCAATAATCATAATGATTGCTAATACAACGATAACTGCTAATAATTCAACTAATGTAAAACCATTTTTCTTTCTCATATCTTTCTTTTCTTCCTTCCTTTATTCTTAATTTTATTATATAAACTAAACAATGTTTAGTCAATACCAATTAAAGATTTAATATGAATATTTACACCCTGAAGGGGAGCCTTTTTCCCCTTCAAAGTTTATGTTTATCTTTTAGCTATTTCTTGTGGTTGAGCTTGATCTGGAACATATTGATTTGAATTGCCATAATCTGATTCATCTTCATCACGAGCAGCAATTAATGTATGTCCTTTTCTCCACCACATGTAAAGTAATACACCTAGGATTGCAAATAGTAACAATGCGATTAATGGTATTAACCATTTTCTAATTATTCCGCCTACTTTTTGGTCACCAATCTTAATACGATAATACTTAGTATAGTAACCATTTTCACTTACTACTTTAATTTCTATTTCACTTCCAGTATGTAAGTCACTATTACCTGACATGAAGGCATGTGCACCTGGATGAGCTGTTTCATAACTTACTTGTAGTTCTTTTTGACCATTTGGTAAGTATGCACTATAATCTGTTACATTTGGATCAAAATTTATATTTTGATTATATACTGTTAATTTCTTTAAGTTAGCATTTGATGCAGGAATTGATGGATCTGGAGCACCATGAGCACCACTTCCTGGTGTTGTTGAATGAGCTTCAACAGTATTTACTGTATCACCATTTTCTTGTAATCTATCAACATTGATACGATAGTACATTACTTTATTATTTCTCTTATCAAATGTTTTAACTGTAATTTGGTTATTACCAACTTTTAAGTTAGAAATTGTCTTTTCATGTGTATCATTTACGAATACATCAATATTTCCATCATTTAACATTGGTAATGCATTAACTGTTACGCTCTTTGTTTCATATGGTACAACTACTGTGTAGTAATACTTATATGGAGCAAATTCTTCAGTAATATTATATGGTGAAACTGTTAATGAAGCTAACAAGTTATCATCATATACTTCTGGAGGTTCTGTAGTACTTACCCATACGTATCTAGGTTCTGCAGTTGTTGCTACAGATACGTCTGAAGTTCCTACTGATGTAGCATTTGTAATTGTTACTACTCTTGAAGATATAACTTTACCACTTGCATCTGTTACATATTGAATTGATGTAGCAGTTGTAGTTGCATTAGATACATTTTGTGAACCAGTTTGATTTGTTCCTTTAGTTGTTACTGTTACTATTCTTGTAGTAGGATTATTAGGTTCAGAAACAACTGATGTTCCATAAGCTTGACTGCTCTTAGTTGAAACAATTACATTTGTTGTTCCTCTTGAATTAGATGATGTAACATTTGTTACATTACCAGTTCTATTTGTAGTGCTTTCACTTACAACAACATTTCCTGTTGTACCATTACCTCTAGTAGTTACTGTAACTGTTTGAGTTCTTTTAGTTCCAGAAGAATATACATCTTGAGATCCTCTTTCAGATGTTGTTGTTGTATCTACAATTTTTGAACCTCTAGTTTCTGAAGTGTTTTTTGGATCAGTTACGGTAATTGCACTTGTTCCTTTTGTAGTTCCTTCAGTTACATATTGTGTCTTTGTAGGATCTTTTGTTGTATTAGTATCAGTTACTACTGTTACATTTTGTTTATTATTTCCTGTTAATGTTACGAATAATCCAGTTTGACCATCACAGTCAATCATTGGAGATGAATTAGCTAAAGTATTGTCTTGATGCATTGCTTCATAGAATTCATTTTGTTTCATATTTTCATCATATTTGATGTTTGTTATAACATATGATCTACTAGCAATTGACATATACATAGAGTATTCATATGATGTGTTTCCTGCTGGTTCAATAGAACCTTGTCCACCACCATTTGCTGTACAATACGTTTGGCTTGTAGCTAATACTTTTCTTCCATTTTGTGTTGTACCATAATCGAAGTTAGCACATAAATAATATGCAGCCTTAACACTTCCATCTTTATTCATTTCATCTGTTAACGTTTGAGTAATACGATATGAAGTAAGATTTTGTGCTTCCCAATCGATTGGTAAACTCTTATCTGGTGAACAATGAGCTTCACCAGCTTTATATGTACAATAACGAACTCCTTGTATTGTTTTTCCATTAGCGTTTAACAATATTGAGTGTTTGTTAGAACCTGAGCTTTTTGGTGTTCTAACCATTTTTACATATCCATGATAATCACCAGTATTTGATAAATCAAAATCCTCTGAAATATCATATACACGACACGCTTCAATATTGGAGTTAGTATCACCTAGTTGTTGAATATCTTCTTGATATCTTGCCATTGCTTTAGATTCAAGACTTCTTGTATATAAGTAGAAACCTTCTCTACGGGCTTCATTCATTACTCTTAGTATGGCAGGTATAGCTAGAATCATTATTAAGGCTAAAATAACAATAACTGCTAATAGTTCTACTAAGGTAAATCCGTTATTTTTCTTTTTCATAATAAACCTATCCTATCTTTCTATTCTAATAATATTATAGATTATTGAAAGTCATTTTTCAATAAAAAATAGTAAGTTTTTATGTATATGACATATATATTAGTAAAGAAAAAAGACACTAGTATTTAGTGTCTTTATATTTTGAATTGAGCTTGAAAATCTAATTCGGCTTGTTCAGTTACTTTTTCAACTTTTGGTGTAGCCTTTTTTTTAGGTTCTTTCTCCTCTTCAATTACCTCTACTCCTTGATATGTGAATACTTTTTCAAATTTCTTTTTACTAATTGAACTACCAGTTGAAGCTAAATCCATAATTGGAACATCTGAATTCTTTAATTCAATTATATCTTCACCTATAACAATACCTAAACGATCTTTGGTAGTTGTTATTAATGCATTTATTATTTCATAGTTAGTTGTTTTAACTTTTTTAATAACGGTACTACCACGTTTAGCTCTAGTTAATTGATTAATATCACTTAGCTTAATACGTTTACCTGTTTTTTGGTTAGTAAATATATTTAAATATTCATCTTCAGAATTATAGTTTAGTCCAGATACAACTATATCATCTTTTAAATTAATACCTTTAACGCCTGATGATTTAGCAGATGTAAGTGGTATTTCATTAGTTTTATATGAAATATAATAACCTGTTTGGGTAATTATCATTGTATTATCTTTAGCTGGAACTACACTTACTATTTCATCTTTATCTTTTAGTTTCATAGATACATATAATTTATTATATCTAGATACTATATAGTCTTTTAAGTTAGAACGTTTAACCATTCCATCTTTAGTGAAGAAGACTATTTCTTTATCAATCGTATTTTCTTGAATAATAAATGATGTTACTACACTATCATTTGGATTAGTAGTTACTATATTGCTTACATGTTTTCCTAAATCTTTCCATTTACAGAATGGGATATCATTTACTGGAACATATATATAATTACCAAATTTAGTTAAGATTAACATTTTATTCAATGTATTAGTTTCAAAAATATTTAATACATAATCTCCTGGTTTAAGTCCTGTTTCTTCCCCATTAGCTGCCGCATAAGATTTCATTGGAACTTTCTTAACATAGCCTTGGTTAGTTAATACAATCATTACTTGTTCTTTAACAATTAAATCTTCAGCAGATATACTTATATCACGTACAACTTCAGATATTTCTGTACGACGTGGTTTAGCATATTTTTTCTTTATTTCTTTTAATTCAGTTTTAATTACTTTGCATAACACTTCATCAGAACCTAATATTTGTTCTAGAGCAGCAATTATACGACGTAATTCTTCAAGTCTTTGTTGTAATGTTACAATATCAGTATTAGTTAAACGATATAATTGTAACTTAACAATAGCTTCGGCTTGTTGAGGGGTAAATCCATATTCTTTGACTAAGTTTTCTTCGGCATCTTTTTTATTTTTACTAGCACGAATAGTTTTAATAATATCATCTAAGATACTTATGGCTTTAACTAAACCTTCAGTAATATGAATTTCATTTTGAGCTACTTTTAGATCATATTCACTACGACGTCTTGTTACTTCTTTTAAATGAGCTATATAAGCATCAATTATTGGAATAATACCTAATAGTTTAGGACGTCTATTATGAATTACGACCATATTATAACTATAATTACATTGTAATTCAGTATTCTTTAATAGATAATTCATTATTAGGTTCTTATCAGCACCTGATTTTAAATCAATAGCAATACGAACAAAATCATCTTTATCTGATTCATCTCTTACTTCAGCTATACCACTAATTTTGTTATCTATTCTTATATCATCTATTTTCTTTACTAATAATTGTTTATTTACTTCGAAAGGTATTTCTTCGATAATAATTGATTCTTTACCTTTAGATTTAACGAAATTATATTTAGCACTTACTATTACTTTTCCTTTACCAGTTTCAAACGCTTGACGAATACCGTCTAGACCTTCGACTGTACCACCAGTTGGGAAATCTGGGCCTTTGATTAATTCGTATATTGATTCTGGACGACAATTAGGAGAATCAATACGTTTTATAGCGGCGTCAATTACTTCGCCTAAATTATGTGGTGGAATATTAGTAGCATATCCAGCAGAAATACCACTTGTACCATTAATTAATAAGTTTGGTATTTTAGCAGGTAATACTGTTGGTTCCCATAATGTATCAGAATAGTTTAAAGCCATAGATACTGTGTCTTTATCAATATCCTTTAACATTTCATCTGCTATTTCGGCTAAACGAGTTTCTGTATAACGCATAGCTGCTGGTGGGTCACCATCTATTGAACCATTATTACCATCTACTTCGACTAATATATGGTTTTGTTTCCAGTCTTGGCTCATACGAATTAAAGCATCATATACAGATGAATCACCATGCGGATGATATTTACCTAATACGTTTCCTACCGCATTAGCACATTTTTTAAATTGTTTATCATGAGTGTTTTTATCAACGTACATTGCCCATAGAATTCTTCTTTGTACAGGTTTTAATCCATCTCTAACATCGGGAATAGCACGATCTTGAATTATATATTTAGAATATCTTCCAAATCTTTCACCCATTATTTCTTCTAGAGCATAATTATGAATTTTACTTATTGCTTCATTAGTTTCGTTGTCCATCATAATCACCAATGTTTATTATAACATAGAGATTTTAAAAATGTACAATAAATAACGCCAATTAGACTATTTTTCAAATAAAAAGTGCCTATATAAGGCACTTTTTTAATCATTCTTAAATCTTGCATGAGTTGCAGCAGCGTTAGGCATTACTGGTTTTGATACAGCACGTCTTAATGGTTTAACTGCAGGTGTTTGTCCAGCAAGAGATATTCCTTGTTGAGCAGCTGTTGTTGGCTTAGGAGGTTCTGGTTGAACTGGAACTACTGGCTCTGGCTTAGGTTCAGGAGTTGGTTCGGGTTTAACTTCTGAAATTACTTCTGGAGCTAATTCTGGAACCGCTTCAGCAATAGGTGTTGCTACAACTTCAGGTTGAGTTTCAGTAATCGTTGTTTCTAAACTTCCTTGCTCTCCCTCTAATGGTTTCTCTTCACTTTCTAATTGAGGTTCCTCAATAGGTGTTGCGATCGCCTCTTTTGTTTCTTCGACCGACGTAGCAACAGGTGCCTGTTCAGCAACTGGTGTTGCAACTATTTCCTTTGGTTCCTCAACAATTGTATTTAACTCTTCAGCTTCAAGTTTATTCTCTTCCGGTTCTAGTGCTGTTTCGACCATTGTTGGTTCTTCGACTGGTGTTGCCACTACTTCTTTAGTCTCTTCGACTGGTACAGCAACAGCTACTGGAGTTGTTTCTGTAACTTGTGGTTCTTTAGGTTTTTCTTCAACCGAAGTTGCAACTGCGACTAACTCAGGTGTTTCTTGAACTGGTTCAGTCGAACTCGTTTCAACTGGAGCTATCTTAGGAGTTGGCTCTTCGATTGGAGTTGCAACTGCCACCAACTCAGGTGTTGATTCTTTAACTGGTTCTATCTCAGTTGGAGTTTCTTCAACTGGGGCTGCAATTATTACTGTTTCAGCTTTTGGTTCTTCAACTGGGGTTGCAACTGCGACTAACTCAGGAGTTGGTGCAGGTTCTGGCTCAGTTGGAGTTTCTTCGACTGGAGCAGCAATTATAACTGTTTCCGTTTTTGACTCTTCGACTGGTGTTGCTATTGCATCTTCTAGTTTAGATTCTTCAGATTCAATTGGAGTATCAAAGAATTCCATTTCTTTTGATTCTTCGATTGGCTTTTCTTCTAAATCAGGATTTGTTACTGGGAAAGCAACATTTTGAATATCAGTATTTGGTGCTTCTTCCACCGGAATAGCAACTATAGTTGGAGTTGGATTATTTTCAATTGGTTTTTCTTCAAGAGGTTTAGTTTCTGCTTCAACTGGTTTAGGTTCTTCCTTCTTTTCATCAGGAACAGAAGATAAAGGTGTAGTATGTAACACTGGAGCTGTTTCCTTTTTAATTGGTTCTTCGACTAATTCGGGAACAGATTCTTCTTCCTCTTTCTTAAATAAAGCTTCTTTCTTTAATTCATTCTTTATTTCATTTTTTAATTCTTGAAGCATTTCCTCACGGATTTGATCCTTCATTTCTTTTTCTTCTTTTTCTTTAATAGCTTGCATTTCTTTAGTATGTTCTAAATCAGGTTTTGCTTCAGGAATAACGGGTTCCTCTTTTAAATCTACATCTTTTTGTTTTGGTTTATAGATTAAATCATCTTTTTTAATATTTTCATCTAGTGATGGATCCGGAATACGATTAAACATACTCTTAACATCAGCGATAGCAGCTTGTAGTTTTGTTTCGTTTGGATCTCGAAGTTCAACATTTTTAGTTGGTTCGATTGAAGCATTTGGATCTGGAGCTGCAGGAGCAACTGGTGCTTGAGCATTAACAGCTAATGCTACAACTGGAGGTTGTTCCTCATCTTTTTTATCAATTGGTTGAACTTCATTTACTGCTTTTATATTAGCAGCATTAGTATTTGGAGATTTAAATGGTCCATTAGGTTCAACTTCAATTGTTGGGTCATATACTAAGGCATCACCAATACCTTCCCAAGCAATTAAAATTTCTAAACCTAGAGTACCTAAGATTATCCAATTTTTATCTTTTTTCATACGTTTAGCTAAATTGAATGATATAGCATAATTAGCTACAAATGTAACAATAAAGCCAATTAGTCCTAATGGTAATGAAAAACCAATAAATAAGTATCCTAATGATGCTGGTATAAACCACCATGCATTCATACCTGCGACATCTTTACAAAGTATATATAACGAATATATTGGTACTAAACCATATAATCCATTTAAGCCAATTTTATCAAAATAATGGTATTTACCATATAATATAAAAGCTCCTAGGCCGGCAACAATGATGAAAGCTAAAGCACTAATTATATAAAGTAAGACTGTGGCTGCACTTATATCGGCTTGTAAATAATTAATCACCATAGATACCAACTCCTATTATTTATATTTTAACATGATATTATTAATATTTGAATATATAAAATTTATTTTTATAAATAAAAAAAGTGTTTACGCTTCGTAAACACTTACTTTTTTCTTACTTCTTCCGCATCTTTCGTATTTTACAACGCCAGTTACTAAAGCATATAATGTATGATCTTTACCCATTCCAACATTTTTTCCTGGGAAAATCTTTGTTCCTCTTTGTCTATAAATAATAGATCCAGCATTGATAGTTTGACCATCAGCAGCCTTAGCTCCTAATCTACGACCAGCACTATCACGACCATTTTGAGTTGAACCTTGAGCTTTAACGTGTGCAAAACGTTGAATGTCTAAAGAAATAATTAAATTATAATTCATCATTTTTCTTCCTCCATCTCAATTTTAATATTGTTGGGATATTGTTTAGATAAGTCTAGAAGAATAGCTATTAAATTATCAATAAGATTATTTGTTATATCATCTTTAGATATATTTTTAATAGTAATTATTTTACCATTATCTTTATAATCAATAGCTTGATTATTTATTCTTAGTATAGCATTAGCAGTTACATTTATTGCTGTACTAACAGAAGCACATACAATATCAGTACCATATTCACTATATCCAGAATGACCTTCAATACTTAAATAATCAATTCCACATGTAACTTTAATCATAGATTATTAACCTACTATCTTTTTAACTACTAATTTAGTATAAGGTTGTCTATGACCTCTAGTATTACGATATTTCTTTTTTGATCTATACTTGAATACTATTACCTTTTTTTGTTTTCCATGTTTTTCAACTTCACATGTTACTTTAGCACCCTTAACTGTTGGAGTACCAATCTTATCACCAACTTGTAATACGTTAGTAAAATCAACTGTTTTTCCTTCTTCAGCATCTAGTTTTTCAACATAGATTACGTCGCCTTCAGCAACATAGTATTGTTTTCCACCTGTTTCGAAAACTGCTTTCATTACTCTAACCTCCTTATATTTTTGAAGACACGCCTTGAAGGTGTGAAATAATTCATCTTGTTAACCTTTTTCGTGCGGTTCGTAAGAAAGACTTACAAACATGTAAAATTTTAACAAATAAATATGTCTTTGTCAACCATTTTACGTTGTTTTAGTAAGAATTTACTAATAAAAAGAAATGAATTATTTCTTATTCATTTCTTTTATTTTAAATAATACATTCATACTTTCTATTGGAGTCATATTTAATGGATCTAGTTTATCTATATAATCTTCTAGTTCTTGATTAGCTGGTTTAGCATCTAAATCAAAAGCTATTTGAGATATATGAGGTTTATTAGATTTCTTTTCTTCTTTAGTTTCATATATTTCTAATACTTCTTTAGCACGATTTATTACTTCATCAGGCATATTAGCTAATTTTGCAACATTAATACCATATGATTTATCAATAGCTCCATCTTTAACTTTATGTAAGAAAGTAATTACACCATCTTCTTCGATAGCATCTACATGAATATTCTTAATTGATGGATAATCTTTATCTAGATCAGTTAATTCATGATAATGCGTAGAAAATAATGTTTTACATTTAATATTTTTGGTTACATATTCAAGAATAGATCTAGCTAAACTCATACCATCATAAGTAGCAGTTCCCCTACCCAATTCATCAAATAATATTAATGAATTAGGTGTTGCATTAGTTATGGCATTTTTTGACTCTTTCATTTCAACCATGAATGTTGATTCGCCGCTTACTAAATCGTCTGAGGCACCAATTCTAGTAAATATAGCATCGAATATTGGTAGTGAACACTTTTCAGCTGGAACAAATGAACCCATTTGAGCTAATATTATTGTTATAGCCAATTGACGCATATAAGTTGATTTACCAGACATATTAGGTCCTGTTATTAATAAGACGTTAGTTTTTTCATCCATTTTAATATCGTTTTTTATAAACTCGATATTTGATACTTTTTCAACGACCGGATGAAAACCATTAATAATATTTATATTGCGTTTATCGATAATTTCTGGTCTAGTTAAATGGTTTTCTTCAGATACAATAGATAATGAAGCAAGACAATCAATTTCACTAATAGTTTTAGCTGTAGTTTTTAATGCAAAAACATTTTCTCTTAGAATATTACGTATTTCAGTAAATAGTTGATATTCAAGATCAATAATCTTTTCTTCGGCATTTAGAACTAGAGCTTCTTTTTCTTTTAATTCAGGTGTGATAAATCTTTCAGCACCAGTTAAGGTTTGTCTTCTTTCCCAACCAAATGACGGATCTATTTTATCTAATTGACCTTTGGTTACTTCGATATAATAACCAAATACTTTGTTATAACCTACTTTTAAATTTTGAATACCAGTTTTTTCTCTTTCGATAGCTTCCATCGAAGAAATAAATTCTTTACCACCACTGCGAATAGATTTTAATTCATCTAATTCAAAAGAATAACCTTCTTTAATTAGGAAACCTTCTTTTACTGTTATTGGAGGTTCTTCATAAATAGCTTTTTCTAATAATTCATATAAATCATTATGCGTATCTAATTTATATTTAAAGCCTAAATCTTCAATAACAGATTTAACTATTGGTAAAGCTTTTAAGGAACGTTTAATTTGTAAGGCATCACGAGCATTAAATGAACCACATATTACTTTTCCACATAATCTTTCTAAATCATATATTTCATATAAAGCATTACGTAATTCTTCACGAGATAAGAATTCTTTATTCAATAATTCAATAGCATCTAATCTTTTATTTATTTCTATTTTATCTTTTAAAGGATATGTTAACCAATTCTTTAATGTACGTGAACCCATAGCGGTCTTACATTTATCTAATAACCATATTAAAGAATATTTACGTTCTTTTAGTCTTAAAGTTTCGATTAATTCTAAATTACGGATAGTATTTATATCCATTTTAAGATAATCATCACGTTTAAGTATATTAACTGGTGATAAATGAGATAAGTCTTTTAGTTCTGAGATATGTAAATAATATAAAATATGTTTTATACCATATATTATTCGTTCATCTTCGACATTTTCATATATAGAAGTATATTCATTATCTAATAATTCATTAGATATAGATATATTAATTCCATAATTGTTCTTTAAGATATTTAATAGTTCTAAATCAAAATCATTTTTAATTATTACTTCTTTTAGATTTAGATTTAATACTTCATTTATTATTGATTCATAATTATGCGTAATAAAGACAGAATTAACTTCACCAGTAGATATATCGGTATAAGTTAATAAATATATATAATTATAGTCAATAATACTACCAATATAGTTAAAGTCTCTTTCATTTAAGAATTCTAAATCAACCATTGTTCCTTTAGTAACAACTTCGATTACATCTCTTTTTACCATACCTTTAGTGAATCTTGGATCTTCGAGTTGTTCACATATAGCAACTTTATATCCTTTATTAACTAGTTTTTCAATATATTGTTTACAAGCATGATGTGGAACACCACACATTGGTACTCTTTCTTTTAAACCAGCATTCTTACCTGTTAAAGTAAGTTCTAGTTCACGTGAAGCAATATCAGCATCTTCAAAAAATAATTCATAGAAATCACCAAGACGAAAGAATAAAAGTTCATCAGGATAACGATCTTTTATGTCAGCATATTGATTCATCATCGGAGATAATTCACTACGATTTACTTCGCTTAACTTCATACTTCTTCACCATTTATTTATTATAAGTTATTTTGCCAATTAAAAAAAGAGAAAATTATCTCTTTTATAGTTTATTAAGTTCTTCGATTACTTGTTCGAAGTTTTCGGCTTTAATTAGTTTCATATTAGTTTTTCTACTCTCTAATACTTTTTTAGCTTCATCATAGTTTTCTGCTGGAATAATAAATACATCACTTTTTTTATTTATAGCACCAATTATTTTAAATTTGACACCACCAATAGCACCAACAGTTCCATCATGACTTATAGTTCCTGTTCCACTTATTCTTAGTCCTTTGGTAGCATCTTCTTTGGTTAAAGCATTATAGATAGCTAAAGCCATCATTAAGCCTCCGGATGGACCATATTCATCGCTATTATAGTTATAACTAATATCAGGTTTATTTTTATAAGTATATATAGCAGATATTATTATACCTATTCTTTTAGTTCCTTCGACATCGACGATTTCAGCATATCTTTCAACCTCTTTATTATTATTAGTTTTAACTTTAAAAGATATTTTATAACCAACATCTTTCGAAGCGATATATTCTAAAAGATTTTGACCTTTTTCATATGGATTACCATCAAAAGATAGAATTTTATCACCAACATATAGATCTGTTTTAGATTCCTCAGTTGTGTAATATACATAATCATTTTCATCAATAATATTTGGTTCTATACCCGCTTTATTATATGCAACATATTTGGCTGCACTTATTGATGAATATAAATCTATACGTGATCTAATTTCATGCATACGCATAGTATCACCATCGATAATGATATTTTCATTTTTTATTATTTCCCAATCAGGTATTATTTTAGCTAGTATAATATTAGAAATATATCCAGGAACACTAGTTACATAAGTTAAATTAAATGAACCTTTACTTTTATAAATATTTTCTCCGACTAAGCGAGATTCAATATTTATAATTCCTCCAGGATATTCAACTGTATATGGTAATTTAACACTAAAACAAATAATAATAACTATTAATAGTATTATAGATATTATATTTTCTTTAACAATATTGAATACTTTTTTCAAGATATTCTTCATATTATCACCACTTTAAATATAATATCATATATATATGAAATTGATAAGAAAAAAAGAGATTTTTCAATCTCTTTTTATACTACTTCTTCACAATTTATAGTAGTTGGTTGTAATGCTGAACTATATCCTTGTTTACAAATAAATGATGCGTTGTAGTTATAACTAAATGGAATACTTAAGTCATAACGTTCACCTTCGGCATTCTTTATTGGTATTAAGATATTACCATAGTTATCAGAACTACTTGATTCACTCTTAGAGTATCTAATAGTAGGTATTGTATCAGTAGCTTTTGGATCTATTGTTGGTACAATACTATCTGGTAATACTCTTAAGGTATCATAAGTTCTTACCCATTTATATTGATCAGTATCACATCTATTATTGTTAGCATTAGAATTAGCTTGGAAATTATAATAACAATTTCCACCAGATGCGGCATGAACATATCTTCCTTTAATATATTCAATAGCCCATGCTGTATTATTTTCTTCATCAGTATCTTTTTTACCTACGACACCATTATTCTTATATTCATATTTAGTATAATATTTATATATTAGAATATATGCTGTTGTAGATTCAATACGTTCTTTGGCAAATTCAATACGAATACATCTTGAATAGTTACCCATATCACTTGGAGATGCACCATTATTATACTTATTCTTTGTATCATATACATTTAATAATGATGTCATATTACAACTAGATACACTTCTTATACCATAGTCTAAAATATCATTTGTTATTAATTCATTTAATAATGATTGTTCCATAATATAAGATGATGAAATATTATTTCTAACTGATTCATTCTTTACTTGACCTAATAAACCAAATAATAATACAAGAACAATAGAAATGATCATAATACTTAATAATACTTCAAGAATTGATATACCTCTGTTATATTTATTATTCATACATTCCCACCTCCATTGAGGCAAAGAATATTGAATTTGTTTTATTTAGGTCGTTGGTTTGACCAACATATTCTTCTTTATACTTTACCATAAATAATTGCTTATTAATTAAATGTTTAGCATTTAAATAATCAATAGATGTAGCATCTATTTTCTTATAAATATTCTTTTTCTGTGCTGAGGTACTTAGAGCTTCTGGAGTTATTAAATAGAATTTTTCTATTTTATAAACTTGAGCTAATAATCTTAAGTTACTATTATTGTTTTCTGCTAAATCACATGAGACTAAATATTTATCAAATTTGTTTACTACACTTTGATTAGCTTCTGGGTTAACTGTAGAGCAATTAACTTCAGCTCCGGTTGTTAAATTATAACAAATACATTTGTTACCAGCTTGTGATATATAGCCAACGATTGAATCTTTCATTGTAGCACGAGTACCAGCTTGTCTTTCTAGTTCTTTAACTACTAAGAAAGTTTTATAAATATATGATGTTGTATCGTATGTTTCACGTTCACGTGATTTTTTTATTAAGAAGGAAAATGAACTAAATAATGTCATTAAAGTAATTGAAAGAACTGATACAACTACGATTGTTTCCATAAATACGAAACCATTACTTTTTCTCATTTCTTCACCCCATCCGTATAAACATATATATTATTTGAACCACCGTTACCTGCTAATATATAGTCACGTAAATAACGATAATTTCCGTTTGAATCAACTTCATCTGCTGGGATTGTTAATGTCATTTGTAATCTAATTGTTTGTTCTGAGTATGTAGATTGATTAGATTGACCAATACCAATTATATAATCTGAATAATCACCTTTAGGTAAATCACATCTTTGATAATCTATTGAACTTACTATTACATGTTCACTTTCTGGATGAGTATATGGATATGGAATAGCGTTATAACACCAATCGACATATTCAACACCGTGTTCATTATCATATGTTGTACTCATATAACTTAATGGGTATTTATTCATATTAGTTAAATAATCGTCATAGTTAGTTGCACCACAATATGTTGCATAATACATATCTAAAGCATAATTAGCTTTTTTAGTTTCGTTCCAGCTTGGATATATTTTATTAATAGCTGCACTATAACGAGTACTTTGTAATAATTTCTTTTTATCAATGTTAGCACCGAAATTATACATACGGAATCTATAATATCCTGCTCTTGTTGTTTCAATTTTATTATCTGGATAAATCATTGAACATAAAAGCATTTTATTGGCATTTGTTGTTGTTGAACATGATCCATAGTATTGACTAGTACGCCATCCATTTGGATATTGTGTCGAATCATTCATATTTAAGAAACATTGTGAATAAATATCTTTAGCATTTACAGTAATTGGTAAACCTACGGAAGGACCTGTACTTTTTAATACATAATCACTACCAACATTTATTATGTTATCTTTTATATAATCATCTACATCTGATTCTTTAACTTTTTTTAGAGTATCAACAGTAAAGAAATCGATGTTAATACTTGTTTTCTTAGAACCTAATGTATTTGTTCTTATGGCTTCATTCATATGTGAGTAAGAATAATTGTTTGGATTGATTGCTTTTTCCCAGCCCTCAATACCTCTATGATATGTTGTATAGTCATTATCATATACATTTTGATAATCTAACATATAAAATCTAGCAGGTGTTTCTCTATCACTTATTAAAGTTATAGTAACTGTACCACTACTATCAACTGATTTAGTGGCTACAATCCATTTACCTTCATTAAAGAATCTATCTACTTGTTCAGTATAATCAAAACGGATAAAATCTCCGATATTCATATCTGCTAATGTTTTTGTTCTAATCCCTTTTAATTCTTCTCTAACTTTTTCGTTTATTCTAAGAACAGCTGCTTTATTGTGAGCATATGCTGTTACTAAGCCTATGAATAACGTTATAAATACTAGAAAGAATGCATATAGAATACTTGTAGCTATAAACCCATTTTTCTTCATTTATATCAGTCCTATTCTATATTCTATTATATGATAAATATTTTTTATTTACAATATATAAAAGTATGCAAAAACATAATAGACAAATAATTTTACTAAAAAAAATAGTATAACTTTGTTGTTATACTATTTAAATAAATCATCATATATTTCTTGATAATTAGAAACACATTTTATTGTTATTTTTTCTTTTATTTCTTCAGGTATTGTTTCTAAGTCGATTGAGTTATCAATTGGTATATATACTTTTTTATAACCGGCATTAGATGCGCCAATTAATTTTTCCTTTATACCTCCAACTTTATAAATATTACCATGAAGAGATATTTCACCAGTGAAACCATATTTAGAATCAATTTCTTTATTTAAAAGAAGTGATATAAGTGATGTTACAAAGGCTACTCCTCCACTAGAGCCTTCTTTTTTAACGTTATATTTTAAAGCATTAACATAGAAGTCATTATTATTAATTAACATATCAGATACTTCAAGTTTTTTAGTATGAGCTTTAATATATGTGAAAGCTATTTCAACACTTTCTTTGATTGATTCATCAACATTTCCACTTACATATATATTACCATTACCTGGTATCATTATAGATTCAACATTAACTACTACTCCACTTGTATGATTAACACCTAAAGTAGATACAGTTCCTGGAGATATATGGCTATTTATAGGTTCAAAATATTTATATGGACCCAATATATCTTTAGTTTTTTCTACAGTTATAGTTTTAGTACGTGAATTATTAATAATGATGTTACGGAATATTTTTTGAATAACACGTTCTAATTCACGAACACCACTTTCTTTAGTATAGTTATTTATTATTAAATCTAAAGCATCATCTTTAAATGTTAATTTTTGAATATTATATTCATGAGATATAGCTGGTATTAAATACTTTTTAGCAATATCCATTTTTTCACTTTCAGTATATGAAGATATTTGAATTATTTCTAGACGATCTTTAAGGGCAGCTGGTATAGAAGTTATATCATTTGCTGTTAAAATAAATAATATCTTAGATAAATCAAATGGTTCTTCGACATAATTATCAACAAAAGTATCATTTTGTGATGGATCTAATATTTCTAATAATACAGCAGCTGGATCTCCTTTATAGTCACTAACTATTTTATCTACTTCATCGATTAAGAATACCGGATTGGATGTTCCACATTTCTTTAAACCTTGGATTATTTTACCAGGTGATGAACCAAGATATGTACGTTTATGACCTATTAATTCAGCTGGATCGTTTAATCCACCTACACTAATCTTATAAAATTCTCTATTTAGTGCTTTAGATATAGAAATACCTAAAGTTGTTTTACCAGTTCCTGGTGGACCTACAAGACATAATATAGGTGCATTTAGACTTGTTGTTTTCTTCTTAATAGCAATAAATTCAAGAATTCTTTCTTTTATTTCTTCAAGTCCATAATGGCTCTTATCAAGTTCTTTTTTTATCTTATGTAAGTCTTCTTCATCATTAGAATAAATATTCCATGGTAAGTCTAAAATGGTATCTAGATAGTTACGTATTACTGATGAATCAGGGTTAGCTTCAGAAGTATATGAATATTTTCTAACTTCATTTAATAATTTCTTATATGTTTTTTCTGGAATATCAAGATTTTGTATTTTTTCCGAATAATCAGATACTTCAGTTTGTTTATCCGCAGATACTCCAAGTTCTTCATATAATTTATTAATTTTCTGTTTAACAATATATTCTCTTTGTTCTTTATCGAATGAATCACGAATTTCTTCCTCGATTTTATCTTCAAGATTTAATACTTCAATTTCAAGATTTATTTCTTTGACTAAGTTTTCAGCACGAACCACATAATCAAATTCATTCATATAGTCTTGTTTTTTCTTACGATCTAATGGTAAAAAATTGGCAACTATATCAGTTAACATATCTAAGTCATTAATAGTTTCGATAGCATTAATAACGGAATTGTCGGCTTCTGGATTAACAGATATGAATCTCTTTACTTGAGCTTTTAAAGTGCGTAATAATGCAGCTTCTTCAGATTCATTTGAATTATCAATATAAATTCTTTTGACAGTACTGATAAGAATATTATCTTCTTCAGAATCATTTTGATAATCATATATTTGTACTCTATTTAAACCACTTAAATTAATACGATAATTGCCATTTGGTAATTCAATACGTGATTTAATTTTAGTAATTACACCTAGTTTAGGTAAATCATTTTCTGTTGGATTTTTTTCCAATCCATTAGTTGGACAAATTACTAAAATTTTATTGGAATAAGACTCAATTGCTAAGTCAATTAAGCGTTTACTCATATCACTATTAAGTTCTAAACGTACTTCTTGATAAGGAAGGAGAACTATTTTTCTAAGCAATAATACTGGTAAGTTTTCACGCATAGTTTTCCTCCTTACAAATATGTTTTCTATTATAGTTTTAGTTAGGGTTTTTGTAAAGAAAAAAAATGCATTTTATTTGCATTTTTTGTAGTGACAATATGTTTTTAATTTACAACCTTCGCAAGTTGGATTTTGGGACTTACAAAAGTGTCTACCAAAGAGTAATAATTGATGATGTAAACGTATCCATTTATCTTTAGGAAAATATTTCATAAGTTTCTTTTCGACAGTTAAAACATCATCTTTTTCTTTGGCTATACCTAGTCTTTTAGATACTCTATCGACATGGGTATCAACAGCAAATGTTGGTTCACTAAATAAGTTAGCTAAGACAACATTAGCAGTCTTATGACCAACACCTGATAAACTTTCTAAATATTTACGATCATTAGGAACATGACCATCATAGTCATTAACTAATGATTTAGCTATATTAATTAAATATATACTCTTTTTAGAACCATTACCAACAGGTCTAATTATTTCATATATATCAGATGGTTCAAGTTTAGCTAAGGCGAATATATCATATTTAGTAAATAGTTCTTTAGTTACAACATTTACACGAACATCAGTTGTTTGAGCAGATAACATTGTAGCTAATAGTAATTCATAGTCTTTATTATATTCAAGGGTACATTTTGGTTCTTCGATGTAATAATCTAATAAAGACATTATGATTTCAGAATTATTGTTCTTCATCTAGATAATTATAATAGAACAATTCTTTAGTTTTTTCTAACTCAGTTTCTTGTTTCATACCTTTCTTAACATCTTGAACTGTTTTATATCCCTTTGTACGCCAATTATGAATAATCTTATTAATATAATTTAAACTTTTTGCACCATTGTATACAGCTTCTTTTAAAGCTTCGATAATGAAATCTGGATCATTACCATCAGATAACCACTTGTTTATCATTTCAAGTTCTAGTGGGCTTAAAGTACGGCCAAATTCTTGTTCGAATTTAGTATATATATCATTCTTTTTATCTTTTTTATGAGTTGATGTTATTTCCGTTGTTACTTGTTTAATTAAATTATCTAAACTAACTATTTCTTTATATAAACCTTCGGCAGTTTTAACAACTTGGACTTCGATTAAACCAATACCTTGAAGTCTTTGGAAAGCAGCCATAGCGTCTTCCTCTTTAAGAAATGTTTGGCTTTTAATTAAACGAATATTGAATGTTGGTTCTTCTTGATTCAAGAAAAAAATAAGGAGTATTAATTCTTGAATAGATAAATCTAATTCAAGAGCAACTCTAAAAACATAGTTTTTAATAATAAAATCTTTGTTTTTTAAAGTATTAAATACTACCTCATTCATACAACTCACCACCAATTTTTAGTTATATAATTAATTAATTTATCATGATCATTCTCAATATTACCTTCAAGAATGTTAATTTCTATATCGATTAATATTTGTTTGATTTTTTCACTTGGTTCTAATCCAAGAGTTTTGATAATATCGTCTCCGGTTATTTGAATATCTTTGCTTGAGTATATTGGAAGATTTTTATACATATCACTTAAAGCAATACGACTAAAATCAAGTATATCTGCGGCAATAGTACACACGTATAATCCACATTCATATAAGACGACGTTATCTATTATACCATAGCTTATGACTTTACGAATATCATTTAGTAATTTTTTTTCATTATTTGTAAATGTATATGAAGGACCAATTTCTAATTGAGCCCATATTCCTAGAGAATTATTACAATCTTTAACATCATTGGGTATGACAATATCTAATTCTTTTTCAATACCTAATTCTTTGATTAATTCAATTCCTCTTAGACGATTATCATTATTAAAGATTTTATCTAGTTCTTCACGTTTACGATTAGAGCTTAATGTATTAAGTAATTGCTTGTTTTGTTTTATAAAACGAATAATAGCTTCATCTATAGTAAAATCCAATAACGATGAAAAACGAATAGCTCTTAGCATACGTAATGGGTCTTCGATCATTTTTTCTTCGATGGAACCCATACTTCTTATAACTTTATTTTCGATATCTTCAAGACCATTAACGATATCATATATTTTACCATTAACATCCATATATAAAGAATTGATAGTAAAATCTCTTCGTACTATATCTTCCTTTATATCATCAATAAATTCAAATTCAACTGGACGTCTATTTTCATATTTTATTTCTTTACGGTATGTTGTTATTTCATAATTATATAGTGAGTCTTTAAAACAAGTACTGCCATAATTTTCTTGAGTGCTACTATTAAGATCAAAGATTCTTTTAACATCTTTAGGTAAAGCATTAGTGGTAATATCAACATCATATGATTCAATTCCTAAAATATAATCACGGACAAAACCACCAACAATATAGGCTTCATAGCCTTCTTTAATTAATGCTTCTAAAACATTTTTAATCTTAATATTCATAAAAAGTACTCACCTATTTAAAGTATATCATAGAATAAAAAAGTTGAGTATGAACTATACACTTTTTAAAAAAAATATTTACTTTAAAGTAAATATTTTAAAACGAGTTTCATCGTTATTATCTAAATCAACGTCTGTTGTATGATCAGTTTTTATATCAAAATTAAATAATAAATTATGGGCTGTCCATTCATTTAATGAAGAACGAATTGAACGATTCCAAGTATTATTATGTTCAACATCATATCTTTTTAATATATCTATTATATCTTTTTTATCTGAAAGGAATAATATACGATATGAATTAATAATATGGAAGTTAGGATTAGCACTATTAGTTTCATCTATAACAAGAACATCGTTATATTCAACATATGGTGTTATTTTTCTAATTTCTCTATAAGAACCAATATATACATTACCTAGTGAATAACTAGCATATGGTTTTATTACGTCATCTGGTAATTCTATTTCATAAGGAGCTCTAATTCTATTATAATCAACTGTATTTAAAGAATGAGCCGCGTTTAAAGCAATAAAGGCGGTAGCTGCGACAGCTAAACAACGATATTTCCATTTGGTATTGTTGTTAGTCATAGTATACCTCCTTCTCAAGAATTTTTATTATAACATAAAAAAGAAAGTTTCCTTTCTTTTTTATATTGTTATTTCTTGATCATCATATAAGACTACTTCACCTGTTTTTAACGATTTTTGAACATTTATTACTCTTTGATTAGATGAACCACGCCACCTTAATCTAAAATCATGTAATTCATCTTTAAATTGACCATCTACGATGACATCAATATATTTAATGGCTTCCGTGTCTTTTAAATAATTATCAAATAAGAAACCTGACCAAGCCCAAATATTCTTTTCAGGATATTTTTCTTTAAAGGCTTTAGCTAAGGCTGTTGTTGCTTCGATGTTTTTAGGATGAAATGGTTCACCACCTAAAATAGATAATCCTTTAATGTGAGATTTAGAACATAATTCTAAGACTTCATTAATAGTATCTTCAGTAAATTCTTGGCCACCATTAAAATCCCATGTTTCGGGATTAAAACAATTCTTACAGTGGAATTCACAGCCCTGAAAGAATACTGATACTCTAATTCCAGGGCCGTTAGAAATGTCCATTTTTCTTATTGTGTTGTAACGCATGTTTTAACAACCTTTTTTACAAGATTTTTCTTTCTTATTGCATTTATCGGCTTCTTTATTATCAATATGAATTACTCTTTCTTTTATTTCTTGAGTTCTTCCCCTATTCCAGAAGTTAGATCCGATATAGCCACATGTACGTCTAGCAACATTTAATTTATCATGATCTCTATTACCACAGTTTGGACAATACCATTCTAGATCTTCATCTAATAAGATTTCACCATCGTATCCACATACTTGGCAATAGTCGGATTTAGTATTTAATTCAGCATACATAATATTATCATAAATGAATTGAATTACTTCCATAACAACATCTAAGTTATTAGTTAAGTTTGGTGTTTCAATATAACTAATTGCTCCACCTGGACTTAATTTTTGAAATTCAGCTTCAATAGCTAATTTAGAGAAAGCATCGATTTCTTCGAATACTGGAATATGATATGAATTAGTAATATAATCACGATCAGTAATTCCTTTAATAACACCAAATCTATCTCTTAAACCTTTAGCAAATTTATATGTTGTGGATTCAATTGGTGTTCCATATACTGAATAGTCAATATCCTCTTCAGCTTTCCATTTCTTACATGCATCATTCATGTATTGCATTACTTTTAAACCAAATTCTTTTCCAATACCATCATCAGTATGAGAATGACCAGTCATATATTTAACACATTCATATAATCCGGCATAACCAAGTGATATAGTTGAATATCCACCATGTAGTAATGGATGAATAGATTCACCTTTATCTAATCTTGCTAAGGCACCATATTGCCATAATATTGGAGCAACATCAGATGTAGCATGTGATAATCTTTCATGTCTTAATTGTAATGCTCTATGGCATAAATCTAATCTTTCATCAAAGATTTTCCAGAATTCATCCATATCTTTATTGGAAGATAAAGCAATATCTGGTAAGTTTATAGTTACTACGCCTTGATTAAATCTACCATAATATTTTGGTTTTCCTTCGACATAGTTTAATGCTTTAGCAACATTACCTCTTGAAATAGATCTATCTGGAGTTAAGAATGAACGACATCCCATACAAGGATAACAATTTCCATTACCAAATTCATCTTTCTTAAGTTCTAACATAACTTTTTCTGAAATATAATCCGGAACCATACGTTTAGCCGTACATTTAGCTGCAAGTTCAGTTAAGTAATAATACTTACTTCCCTTTTTAATATTATCTTCTTCAAGAACATATAATAGTTTTGGGAATGCTGGTGTAATCCAAACACCTTTAGAATTTTTCATACCTTGAATTCTTTGAAGTAAGAATTCTTCAATAATCATAGCTAATTCTTCTTTGTATTCTTCAGTTTCACCAAGATACATGGCTACAGATAAGAATGGTGCTTGACCATTTGTAGTATTCATGGAATTAACTTGATATTGGAAAGTTTGAACACCATCAACAATTTCTTTATGTAAATCCTCGGCAACAAATTTTTCAACTTGGGCTTTAGTTAATTTTCTTGCTTTATATTTCTTTTCTAATGCTTCTTTACTTAATCTAACAAAAGGCGCTAAATGAGTTAAAGAAATAGTACATCCACCATATTGGCTTGAATTAACAGCAGTAATTAATTGTGTGGCAATAGTCATAGCTGTTAAGAATCTATGTGGTTTTTCAATCATTACCCCATTCATATTTGTACCATTTTGTAACATGTCTTCTAGGTTAATTAAGTCACAATTGTGAAGAGCGTTTTGAGCAAAGTAATCGGCATCATGGAAATGAATAATACCTTCGTCATGAGCTTTTACAATATCAGCTGGAAGAAGGAATCTTCTTGTGATATCGGTAGATGTTATACCTGCTAAATAATCTCTTTGTGTTGTTACTACTCTAGCATTCTTATTAGAATTTTCAGTATTCCAATATTCATTTTCACCATCAATTAATTCTTTAATTGATTTATCTGTAGTATTGGCTTTTCTTACTAATTCTCTTGTATATCTATAAGTAATATAAGCTTTGGCTAAAGCAAACTTATTTAAAGCCATTAAACGCATTTCAATAATATCTTGAATGTCTTCGACTAACATTCTTTTCTTCTTTAAGTCTTCGATATATTTGATAATATTTCTAATTTGAATATCAGATACTTTATCAGCCTCTGCGACTTCGGCATTAGCTTTTCTTATTGCTATTTCGATTTTCTCCGGACAATAATCGACAATTGTCCCATCTCTCTTAATAATTTTCATTTTACTTACCTCTCCACTATACTTACCCCTAAGTATACTTGAATTATAGCATTACATATTTTTTATATTTTGTTGCAGGCGCAACTTTTTAGACAATTTTATTTATTTATCTTTTTGAACAATTAAAAACTCCCCTATTTATCGTATTTTTATAAATTTACATATTTACATTTGCTTGCATAAAAATGTTCAAAACTATTTGGCAAAGAAAAAAGATCTTTAAAAAGATCTTTTTAAAAGATAAATATTTGTACCCAATATATTTTAGATGGATTATGAGGTAATGCATATCTCCCTATTCCAATCTTAGTATAATATGAATATTCCATATTTTGACGATGGCCAGAAGAATTATACCAAGCTGTAGAAACCTCATCAATTGTTAATTGCCCCCCAGCGGCATTCTCTCCAGCACCATTATTAGAAATATTTAAATCAGTTAATACCGTTGAGAATATATCGCCATTTGGTCTATAATGACCAAAGGTATTTGAATATGCCATTTCCATCGCTCTAATTGTTGCTGCGACGCATAAATCTTCATCAAGAACAAGTGGATCTACTTGAGCCGCAGCACGATATTCATTTACTCTTTGTAATCCTCTTTCGTAAATACTCATGTTACTATTTACTACTTCGGTTGCTTCGGCTTTTAATTCAGCAGTAGTAGCATTATAGTTTTGATAATCATATCTGTAATATTCATCATATTTGGTTCTAGTTGTTGTATTGTCACTATACGTAACAACTTTGTATATTGTTACTTTAATATAATTTACATCATATCTATTTTCAATTACTTCATATTCTTCGTCATAAGATGTACTAACTATAGTTTTCTTTGTTGTTTTTTGGGTAGTCTTTTTTGTTGTTTTCTTTGTTGTCTTCTTTGAAGTTGTTGTACTTTTTGTTGTCGACCTAGTCGTACTCTTTGTTGTTGATTTTGTTGTATTAGAAGTACTACTTCTGGTAGTAATTGTTGCGGTTGTCGATGTTATAGTTGTTGGTGTACTCGTAGTATCAGGTTCGACAGGAACAAGTATCTCCGTACTTGTTGTTGGTTCTTCGGATTCACTTGTTGTTGTATCATCTGTTTCTGGGCTAATATCTATTGTTGTTGTACTTTCAGTTACAGTTGTATTTGAATCTGTTGTATCATTTGACTTTTTCGTTGTTGGTTTAGTCTTTGAACGTTTACTTTTAGCACTTTTATTAGATTTTGTATTTCCATTTTTAATTTCTTTAGTTTTAGTTTCGAATATATTTTCAAATACACTTGTTTTAGACGAAACAAAATTAAATAAACAAATTATTAATAAAATAAGTACAATTATAAACGTTATCTTTTTTGTCCTCATATTACTTCACTCTATTATATTTTATCACAAAAATCATACTTATATCGTCTTTTCAAGACCATTTTACAATAAAAAAAGGATCTATAAAGATCCTTTGCTAGCACAAAAAAAGTCGCGATTACCTATCTTAGCGTTCGCTATTTTCGGCGTTTATGTGCTTAACTTCTCTGTTCGGTATGGATAGAGGTGTTTCCACATAGCAATCATCACGACATAAATAATATATTACTTTCCTATTATTATGTCAAGATGTTATTAACAGCTTTTTCCATTTTTCCAATAATAAATACCACTGCCAATGGTTCGGCCTAGTTCTAAGAATGTATTAATTAACTTACATATAGCATTTATAAAAGTTCCTGATACACTTGTAGCTCCCCCTGTTACCTCTATCAACTCTTGATTACTCATTTGTTACATGGTAATGGTCTCAAATATCCATCTACAATACCTACGATAGTTGTCACAATGACACCAACAGCATAGGCTAATAATAAATAAATACTTGTTCTAGATTTTCCACCTTCGATTGTAATTAGACTTTCTTTGGTTAATTCCATTCCTTCTCCTTTCTATATATTCATTAAATATCCTGGATAATTTAAATTCTTATGAGTTATATATATAACGGTTTTATCTTTTAAATAATCAAATAAAGCATTAACAATTTCTAACTCCATTTCTGGATTTACTTCGGATAAAGTTTCATCATATATATAGATGTTCTTATCCATACATAAAGATCTAGCTAATATAATACGCTCTCTTTCGCCACCACTTAATAATGAACCACCTCCTGATAAATATGTGTCATAGCCAAATGGCCGATTATGTATTATGGATTCTAACTGACATATTCTAGCTATTGTTTGAAATTGGGTTTCAGAAATATTATTACCTAGAGTAATATTATTTCTAATAGTATCAAAAAAGATATGCTCTTCTTGGGAAGAATAATAAATATTATTATTTATCTCTTTGATATTCATTTCTTTTACTTCGTGATTACCAATAAGGATATTGCCCTCATAATTATTTAGTTCTTTTGTAAGTAACTTACAAATAGTACTTTTGCCCGATCCACTAGAACCTTTAAAGATTATTTTGCTTTTATTATTTATAACTATATTTATATTATTTAAGACATTATTTAAACGATTATAACTATATGACACATTCTTTAATATAATATCTCCGGGAATAAACTTTTCTATACTAGAATCTTTAAAATCTATATCTAATAAGTCATTACATTTCCTTAGATAAGATTTTATATAATAGTAAATGGGTATTAAATTTATTAAAGAATTATAGTTATTTAATAGATATAAAATCAAATAATTGATAAATATTATACTTATTGTTTCATCTAAACTTTTAAGTAAAATGGTATTTAAAACAATTATTAATGATCCGGATAAAAAAGATATTATTTCTTTATAAGTATTCGACTCTTTAGTCAGTTCAAGAGTTGAATTTAAATATTCAGAATAACTATTATTTATTTTAGTATTAAAATAGTTTGTTACTGAATTATGATTAATACTTGTTAATCCACTTATCATATCTACTAATTCATTTTTATAATTGGTATTAGTTTCAATATTATTTTTTACTAGTTTGGTAAGTTTTTTACTAAACATAATATTAATAAATAATGAGATAAGCATAAATAATAATATAGGAATTAGAATAATAAAATTGTAATAGACTAATAATAATAGTAAAAGCACTATTGATATAGTATTAAGAAAGAAGTTTATTATTAAACTATTAAAGAATTCTTTAATAGATTCTAGTTCCTCAAATCGAGCAATTAATTCTCCATTCTTTTTCAAATGAATATAGTTTAGAGGTAATTTAGAAATAAATGATAAAAATGATTGATGTACTTTACTAGATAAACTATTTTCTAGTTTTTTACTCCTATATTCGAATTTGAATGATGTGAGAGATTTTATTAATTCAAATATAAGGAAAAGATATAATAAGTAAGAATAATTATAATTAATTCTTAATTGAATATAATAACTACTTACAATGGTTAATAATAAATTAATAATAGTTAATATTAAGAGAATTAATAATTTCATTTTATTATTACTTAGAAATGATTGATATATTTTACGAATAGTATTCTTCGGTTGATATTTTATAAGATTACTTTGAGGATACATTTCAATAATAAATCCGGTAAAGTAATCATTAAATATATCAATTGGTATATTAGTTAATCCTCTAGAAGGATCCATTATTAATATACTCTTATTCGAAATAGAATATATAACAACAAAATGGAATAAATTATTAGGTAATTTAAAATGAGCTATACAGGGTAATAATCTATTATTTAAATTATCAACCTTTAGTCCTTTAGCATCCAAACCATACTTTTTTGCACAATTAATTAAATTATAAGCATTTACTCCATCTTCCGTTGTATTAGAATCAATACGAAGTTCTTCAAGGTTGGCCATACCATTGTAGTACTTTATTATTGATAATAATGAACATACTCCACAATCACTATTTTCTTCTTGAAGGACAACAACTTTTTTATTCATTTTTACCTCCTACTATTTATGTACGCAATAAAGTGGTAATTTCCTTTAAATTTCTTTAACTTTTTTTTAAAATATTTTTTTTAATAAATTTAAAGGATTTTTGATAGTTTTCGCGTACATGTATAGTGTGAGAGATAGAAAGGAAAACATATATGAAACTTGGAATTATCATTAAAATCATTAAAATTCTAATTAGTATATTTATTTAAAAAAAAGCCAGCATATTTGCTGGTTTTTATTTTTCTTGATAATTAAATACTAGTGAAAGATTATATTGTTTTTCTTTTGTTTCTGTTCCTTCACGATATAACTTAATATGTATCTTTTTAGAACTCTTAGGTCCTATAGTATCTCCTAGATTTACTTTTTTACCATCTGTATAAGTAAGATCATATTTAATTGAAGCATCATCTGTTCCTAATAAGTAGATCGAAGATAATTTAGCTGTCTTAACACCTAAGTTTTCCTCAGTTATATCAAATTCATAATAATTTCCTTTAGTAAAGAACGCATCTACCGTTACTATATTAGATTCTGGTTTAACATTTACTGCTTCAAATATAGCATCTTCTTTAATATTTGTTTTTACATTTTCAATACCTTTTAAACCTGTATTATATAAATAACGTGGTTTACCAGATAAACTAGTTAATAAACTTAGATGATCTTCATAATAACGTAATCCTAAAGTTAAGCTTATTAATAATATACCTATTACAATTAGTAATATATTTTGAATATATATATGTTTATTCATTTATAACACCTACTCTACTTATTATTATATAACAATTATTTTATATTAGTAAACTATTTATTTAAATTACCAGGATGAGTATGAAGATAAACTTCCTTAATACGATCATTAGTAACATGAGTATATATACTTGTTGTACTCATATTAGCATGGCCTAGTAATTCTTGAACACTTTTTAAGTCACAGCCTTCATTTAATAACATTGTAGCAAATGTGTGTCGGAATGTATGAGGACTTACTTTAGTTTGAATACAGGCTTTTTTTATTATGGAATCAATAATAGTACGTACACCACGGCTAGTTAATTCAGTACCAACATGATTTATAAATAAATACTCACTTTTTTTACCATTAAGAAGTATTACTCTACTGTTGGATAAATAATTAATAATAGCTTGTTTACAAGGTTCACCAAAATAACATATTCTTTCTTTATTACCTTTTCCTAATACTTTTATTTCATTCTTTTTTAAGTCAATATTCATACCTTTGATATTTACTATTTCACTTACACGAGCACCAGTAGCTAATAACACTTCAAGTAAACATCTATTTCTAATACCTAAAGGAGTATCATCACATGTATTAAGCATAGTTTCAAATTCACTATATTTCATATAGTTTGGTAATCTTAATTGTTTTTTAGGACCTTTGATTAATTTATATGGATTATTAGAAACAATATTTTCACGAACTAAGAAGTTATAGAAACTACGTAAGGTAGATAGATGTCTATTGATACTTGAATTATTATATTTTAATTTATCTTTTAAATATTTAATATATTCATTTATTTGATTATAAGATATATGCTTATAATTTATTTTCTTTTCTTTTAGATATTTAGAATAAGAAAGTAGATCATCTTCATAACTATCTTCGGTTAAATCAGAATAGTTTCTTTCAATACGGATATAATCAATAAATTGTTCTATTACATTTTCCATATATATCATCCTTAAAAATATTATACTAAAAAAGAATGACTTTCGTCATCCTTTTATTTTGAAATTTTAGATGTATTAACTTTTATATCGAAGTATACATCGGCAACATCAGTGTCTGGTTTAGTTGTTGCAGATATTACAAAATGTAACTTATTAATATTCTTAACTATTTCTGGAGTAAAGAATCTTCGTTGATATGACGATTCACCAAAACTCCATGCACTCATATCTTGAACTGCTGCTTTTAAGGATACCGGTTTTTCAAATTTATTACTACGTGAAATAAATTCTTTTAATTCACCATCATCACCTTCGACATAATAACCAACGTTATAGAAATATACTTCTTTATCTTCACCTAGGAATGTTGCAGATGCAGCATGGAAATAATTCATATCATTATTAACAAAATAGTGAATATTACCAATATTAACATTCTCATCTTCGACTACACCAGTATACATAGCTATACTTGAACGTAAACTAATATAAGCAATAATCATTATTACAATTATTAAAGTTTGGACAATAAAAATTGGTAATGGATTATTTAAAAAACTCATTACAGCATTTGGTTGCTTTTCTTCTTTTTTACCTTTAGATTTTTTATCTTTTGGTTTGTTATCTTTTTTCTTTTTTGGTTTTTCTTCGAATACTTCCTCGATTATTTCTTCGAATACTTCTTCTTTTTGGACCTTTTTACTAGGTTTCTTTTTGCTTGTTGTCATTTGTTTCACCCTCCTGAGTTTTTGGTAACGCTAATGAAGATGGCTCAATATTTTTGAGGTTAACTTCTAGCGTTGCATCTAAATTGATTATAGCATTTGTTTCTATATTTGTCGATACAACATATCCATAACCGTTTAAATTATATTTTAATCCGATTAAGTTACAGAAACTTATTACATCGTTACTACTCCATCCTTTCATATCTGGCATAGTATAATTAGTACCATTAGTTAGAAAGAATAATCTTGTTGTTTTTGCAACTTTAGTATTAGCTGATGGATATTGAGAAATTATTCTAGTACCATCACCAATTATAATTGGAGTTGCACCTAGAGAGTTTATTTTATTCTCTGTAGTTAATACGGTTTTATTTAAGAAATTATTAACTGTTATAATTTTTGATGCATCTTTTTGAGTAGATATTGTTTCATCAATATTACGATATTTAGCAATTGACTCTACTAGTGATTTAGCTATTGCACCAATATTTTTATTAGTACCTTGGAAATCTTTTACTACTAAATAAATAATATATTGTGGTTGTTCTTTAGGGAATACACCGGCAAAGGAACGAATAACGTTAACAGAACCAGTTATATATTCACCATTAGAACCGATATAGTTTGCTGTACCGGTTTTACCAATTAAACGTACGGCTGGTGTAGCATATACACGTCCAGTAGCTACTTTATCAGTACCATTAACAGTTAAATCCATTAAATCAATCATTTTATTAATTGTAGATGTACTATATACTTTTTTAATTTCAGTACGTTTTCCTTGATATAAAACTTTATTACCATTATTAGGATCTACGATTTTATCGATTACATATGGTTTAATAACTGTTCCATCATTGGTTAAAGTTGTTAATGCTTGAATCATTTGAATTGGAGTTACAGTAATACCATGACCATAAGCAGCAGTGGCTACTTCAATTTCATAGTTAATATCAATATCTCCTTTAGATTCATTAGCTAATTCGATACCAGTTAAAGAACCAAATCCTAAATCAGAATAGTAATTTAATAATTTCTTTTTACCATATGATAATGCTAAATTAGCAGCTGCTATATTTGATGAATAAGTAAATCCAACATCATATGTTATTTTACCCCATCCAGTTCTATTCCAGTCTTTAATAGTATAATCACCTATTGTCTTTTTACCAGACATATATAGTTCATTACCTTTATATTTCTTTTCTTCGATAGCATTCATAAATGAAAATATTTTCATTGTAGAACCTGGTTCGTATGTATAAGAAATCATTGGATTTTGATAATTAGTAATATTTAATTTATTTGGGTTATATGATGGGCTTGATGCACTACCAAGAATAGCTCCGGTTTTGGCATCCGCAATAGTTATAGATACCCAATCTGGTTTATATTTAGTAAATTCATTAACGGTATTTTCTAAGAATTGTTGGATTTGTTGATCGATAGTTAAATATACATCATAGCCATCTTGAGCTGGTGTTGTATATGTATATTGTTCAGTAAATGCTAAACGATAACCATAAGCATCTTTTTGATAAGTAATAGAACCATCTTTACCTTTTAGATAACGGTCACAGAATCCTTCGACACCTAACTCACCTTTTAATTCTTCATCATATTTTTTAGCATATCCAATTATATATGAAGCAAAATCACCATAAGGATATGTTCTTTTTGATGTTTGAACAAAGTCAATTCCTGGTAAAGCTAATGATTCAATTTCTTTCTTGGTTAATTCAGATATATTACGTCCACCTGGTCCTAATTCAACTTGATAAGTATTAGGATTAGTTTCACGTGTATTAAGTAAACTATATATTCTTTCATAAGTCATTTTGTCATTTAAAGGTTCAAGTATTTCTGCTAGTTTAGTAGCCGTTAATTCTTTATCTACGACATGCTTAGGAAACTTTTCGTTTTTAGTACGTGATGGATCTAAATAAGCTATTACAGTATATGAATTAGTATTTTTAGCTAATGCATTACCATTAATATCAAATATAGTACCACGTGATGCTTTTAAAGTTTTAGTGGCTGTAACTCTATTTTCAGCCATTTGTTTTAAGTTTACACCTTCGACTTCTTCACTCGTAGATACATAAGCTGTTTTCCAAAAAAAGGCGCAAAATAAAAGAACAATCACAATTAGAAAAAACATGTTAAATCTTATCGTTTTACTTGTATATTTCATATGTGATTATCCTTTCTTAAGTCTTATCTATTAACAACTGTAATATTATCATTATTATAACTTAAGCCATTTTCTTTTGCAACATCTTGGATATTGGATAAAGATGCTAATTCATCTACTTGCATCGCTAAACTTTCATTCAAATTTTCTTGAATTTCGATTTTCTCTTTTAGTTTTTCAACTTCGATGTTAGAACTTGAAAGACTAGCAGTTGAGTAAACAATTACAATACCTATTAGTAATGGTGTTATAGCTAATAATACTAATAGCAATTTTTCACCTTTTCCAAATTTGATTTGACTGGTTGTCTTTCGCATTTCTTTACACCCTTTCTATTACTCTTAATTTAGCACTCTTCGATCTTGAATTTTCTTTTACTTCATTATCAGATGGAAGAATTGGCTTTTTATTTATCAATATAATCTTTGGTTGATATTCAGCAGGTATTTCAGGTAAACCTTTGACTAAATCATCAACTTCACTTTCTCTTTTAAAGATTTGTTTAGCTATACGATCTTCAAGGGAATGGAATGTTATAACACATATTCTTCCTTGAGGATTTAATAAATCGATAGCTTCTGGTAAAACATGTTCTAGAACTCCTAATTCATTATTCACTTCAATTCTTATAGCTTGAAATATTACTCTTTCAGGATGTCTTGTATTAGCATATTTTACTGGTACGCTTTTTTTAATAATATCAACGAGTTCCATTGTTCTTTCTATTGGACGATTTTTTACAATATTATGCGCAATAGATTTAGAATATTTTTCCTCGGCATATTTATAGAAGATACGTACTAAGTCTTCTTCTTTATAATTATTTACTACTTCATAAGCAGATAATTTTTGCGTAGTATCCATACGCATATCTAATTTAGAATCTTTCATAAATGAGAAACCTCTAGTTTCATCATCGATTTGGGGAGAGGAGAATCCTAAATCAAACAAGATACCATCAACTTTAGTAACACTTTCCTCTTCTAAGACAGTTTTTAAATTTTCGAAGTTGGAATGTATTATTTTAAAATTATTACTTATTTTAGATAGTCTTTCTTGCGAATATTTGATAGCTTCGTCATCTTGATCTATGCAGTATAGGAAGCCATTTTTTAATCTTTTTAAGATTTCACTACTATGTCCACCATAACCTAAAGTACAGTCAACATATATTCCGTTTTCTTTTATATTTAAGTTTTCTATTGCTTCATTTAATAGAACACTATAATGCATTGTAATCACCTGTTGTAAATAAGTTTTCAGCAATATCAGAGAAGTTCTCTTCATTATCACTTAAGAACTTATCCCATGATTCTTTAGACCAGATTTCGATACGATCGTTAGCGCCGATAATAACACATTCTTTATTAATATCGGCGTATTCGATCAAGGGGGAGGTAAGGCTAACTCGACCACTACGGTCAAGTTCGCTAGAAGCAGCACCAGATAAGAAGAATCTTGTAAAATTACGGGCATCTTTATGCGTAAAAGGTAATGTTTTTAGTTTTTCAACGATTTTGTTCCATTCAACCATTGAATATACAAATAAGCATTTGTCTAATCCTCTAGTGACAATAAACTCATTACCTAGTTCCTCGCGGAATTTGCTAGGAATTACTAGACGATTCTTTTCATCAATATTATGATGATATTCACCTATTAGCATAAGAATTCCCCACTTTCTTCCACTATCTACCACTGTCTAACATTATATTACTATAATTAACTTCTTTTCTCAATACTTTTAGGCAATAAAAAAAGACTTTACAAATCGAAATGTAAAGTCTTTGTCGTACTATGTATAGTAACGTTTTTATCCTAGTTTTTGTCCGCAATTTGAACAGAAATTAGAGCCATTAGTTGGTGTTCCACAGTTTGGACAGAATTTTGCACCAGCAGGAGCAGCAGCTGTAGCAGGAGCAGCAGGTTGCATTTGTTGAGCAGCACCCATTGCAGTACTTCCAGTCATACCAGCCATGTTCATTCCCATGAATGCCATAGCAGCACCAGCTCCACCACCTTCGTTCTTAGCAGCGCTTGTCATTGCTTCAGCAGTAGCAGCGGCCATAAGAGCTTGTGGATTTTCGGCGTACATTTCTCCTCTTCTCTTTTCTTTTGCGATTTGAGAATCTACTTCTCTAATTATTGCTTTAGATTCTTCACTAGCATTGATGTTAATTGCAACATCTAATACTTCTAGTCCGTATTGTTGTTTCCATGATTCGTCAAGTAAATCATTCATGATTTTAACAACATCGTTCTTGTAACTATTAATTGTATTAAATGCTACATTGTTCTTTGTCATTAAATCAGAAATACAAGTTGATACATTACTTGCGAATTGTAGTTTTAATTGTCCACCTACTACTTCATCAACAGAAATAGTATCTTTTGCATTAGCACCGATTACTTGAGCAACTAATACAGTTGGATCAACTACACGGAATGAATATTCACCAAAATATGTTACTTCAACAGAACCATAAATTGGGTCTTGAATAATTTCTGGAGCAGCAGAACCAAATTTATTACCAGTAATATTAAGAGTATTAATATAGTAAACTCTTTGATCCCTAGCAGCAGCTCCACCATAAGTTATACGGCTTCCGATTTTTTTGATTGAATCAACAATGTTTGTACCTAAATTACCAGCAAAAATTGATGGTTCAGTAGATGAATCATATTCAAATTCTCCTGATTCAGCAGTAAATTCTTTGATAGCACCATTGTCAACAATCATCATAGCAAATCCTTCAGGAACGATAATTTTACTTCCTCTAGAAATAACTCCTTCAGTAAAGTTCTTATTACCTTCACCATGATTTACTTCACCACGTACGATTAAAACACTCTTGTCTGTTGTTGGGCAAGTGACGAACTCTTTAAATTGATCGCCTAATACTTGACTAATAGCACCAGTTGCGGCTTTAATAAGTCCCATTTCTTATCTCACTTCTTTCTAATATTTTTCTAACTAATATTATAACATACTATTTTTTAATTATCTATAAAATTTTATCAACGAAAAAAGGAAAGATTAATTTCTTTCCTTTACTTTGTATTCCTTTTCCATCTTGTCGATGAAGTTTAGTTTAGCTCTACGAACTTGACCTTTTCTAACTACAACGATTTTGTCAATTAATGGAGAATTTACTTTAAATACTCTTTTTACACCAACTCCGCCACTTTTCTTTCTAACAGTAACAGTAGCGCCAATTGATCCACTTTTCATTCCAACTACTAATCCTTCGAAAGCTTGAATTCTATGAGTCTTACCTTCTTGAATCTTATAGTCTACACGGATAGTATCTCCAACACGAAATTCAGGAATATCTGTTCTAATTGATTTAGCATTAACTTTATCTACTAAATTTGCCATAATACATTTCCTTTCTATAACATAAACACCCACATAATCATAAACGAACACTTCAGCGGATTACATTTGGCTTTTTTGCAAAGCAAGAATATTTTAGCATATTCACATATTAAATGCAAGAGTTAATTATTCCCAGTCAATGACAACAGAATAATCGGATTTTACACGAATTATTATTTTTGAATCTACTATTTCATTAGTATTTTCATTAACCAATTCAGTTTTAATATATCCTTGTTTATATATGTCATCTAGAGTCATTACTTCACGACATTTACCTTCAAGATAACAACGTTTAGCATAATATTCAATCTTAGAATCTAAAACATATTGAACTTTTTCTTCGTGTTCTTTTTTAATACGTAAATAAGAATTAACTCCTATAAACGCTATTATACCAATTACAGTTAATGATATTAGTGTATAACTACTTATTTTACTTTTCTTCTTCTCTTCCATAATAATCCTTCATAAATTGTTTACGATATTCCAAAATATTGTCATTTTTAATAGCTTCTCGTAAATCTTCCGTTAATTTTATTAAAAATCTTATATTATGAATACTTAATAATCTTTGACCGAAGGTTTCATCAGCTGTTATTAAGTGCCTGATATAAGCTTTTGTATAATTCTTACATGTATAACAATCACAATTAGTATCTATTGGAGTAAAATCTTCTTTATATTTAGCATTCTTTAGATTGATTTTACCATATTTAGTATGGGCATGACCATGTCTTGCTAATCTTGTCGGAGCTACACAATCAAAGATATCAACACCACGAATAACGTTTTCAATGATATCATCAGGATCTCCGACACCCATTAAATATCTTACTTTATCTTTAGGAAGATACTTACATGAATATTCAACTTGTTGATATTGAACATCTTTAGGTTCACCTACGGCAGTACCACCAATTGAATAACCATCAAAGCCCATTTTAACAAGTTCTTCGACACAATGTTTTCTTAAATCTTCATATTCTGCACCTTGAACAATACCAAATAATGATTGTCGTTCATTATTAAATACATCTTTACCTCTTTTAGCCCATCTAAGAGTACGTTCAACAGATTCTTCGACATATTCTCGAGTGTGAGGGAAACCAACACATTCATCAAAAGACATAGCTATATCGCTATCTAATTTATTTTGAATTTCAATACTTTTTTCTGGAGTTAATAATAATTCTTCACCATTTAAATGTGATTTAAATTTTACGCCTTCTTCAGTTATCCATTTTGGTTTTGATAAACTAAATACTTGAAAGCCGCCAGAATCAGTTAATATTGGTCCATCCCAATTCATAAATTTATGTAAGCCACCAGCATGATCAACAACATCTTCGCCTGGTCTTAACCATAAATGATAAGTATTACTTAAAATAATACCCGCATTAACCATTTTTAGTTCTTCAGGTGATAAAGTTTTTACGGTTGCTTGAGTTCCTACTGGCATAAACATAGGTGTATCATATGTACCATAATTAGTATGAATCTTACCTAGTCTAGCATTAGTATGTTTTTCTTCCTTTAATAAGTCATATTGAATTTTCATTATATCCCCTCGTTTGCAATGTTATTATATCATACAAAACTTGCATTTAATTATATTTTTATATATAATATAACCTGTTTTAAAAAAAGGGGGATTTTTTTTATGTTTAGATTTAGGGATAAATATACTATCGATCAATTGAGAAGTAAAGTATATGCTTATCATATTAATTATAATAAATTTAACGATATTAATGAAAAAAGATATGAAGTATTAAAAAAACAAATAAGTGATTTTATGGTAAGAATGAGTCATGTATTTGGTAAATGTACTAATAAAGATAGATATTATGAATTATTAGGTTATATATCTCATAAAGTTGAATATAATCATGCCCCATATGATGAAAGAATATTAATGCTTATTGAGGCATGTGACCCTGATTACGTTCATTATAAGAGTTTTTTAACGGTTGAACATGATCAAGATTATATAAAGAATTTAGCTAATACAGTAAGAAAAGAAGTAGGATTTTATGATCCAAAGTTTATTAATTATGAAGCTGTATTATTTAGTAAATTTAAAAAGAATAATGAATTATTACATGGTGTAAAAGAAGACTACTCTGATTTCTTATATAAATATTTAGGATTTGTTAAGACTCTTGATAATATTGATGAAGAAAGATATGAAGAAATAGTTGAATTAGTAAATAAATGGAAAGATAGTATGCAAGAAAACGATGGATATTTAACTGCTATTTATCATTTATTATTTCAAAGTGATTTATTAGGAGTTAAAGGAAGTAGAGAAAAATTAGTATTCTTAATCGAAGCTCTAGATAAGAATTTAGATATGTTAGATGCATATTATAATAATTCAAGAGAAGAATTAATCGAGGAAGAAGCTAAAGAAACTGTCGGTTTCTATGCACCAGAATTTATAGATTTAGAAAAAGTATATGCTAAACGTTTTGCACCAAGCATGGCTAATGATCCTTGGGGAAGTAAAAAAAATACTAGATAATTTCTAGTATTTTTTTATTTCATTGGTTATAAACATAGCATCGCCAAAACTAAAGAAACGATATTTTTCATTAACTGCTATTTCATAAGCATTAAGAATATTTTCTTTACCGGCTAATGCAGATACTAACATAACTAATGTACTCTTTGGTAAATGGAAATTAGTTATTAAACAATCTATTCCTTTAAAAGTATATCCAGGATATATGAAGATATTGGTATCTCCGGTAGATTCTTTAAATAAACCATTATTATTAGTAGCTATAGTTTCAAGAGTTCTTGTACTAGTTGTACCTACGGCAATAATACGTCTACCCTCTTCTTTAGCTTTATTAAGTATATCAGCAGTTTGTTTATCCATATGATACCATTCTGTATGCATATGATGATCTAAGATATTATCTACTTCGACTGGTCTAAATGTTCCTAAACCAACATGTAATGTTACATAAGTAATAATAATACCTTTATTTTCTAATTCTTTTAGTAATTCTTTAGTGAAATGTAAGCCCGCTGTTGGAGCAGCGGCACTACCAATATTTTTAGCATATACAGTTTGATATCTTGATTGATCTTTTAATTTTTCATGAATATATGGAGGTAATGGCATAGTACCTAATTTATCTAATATTTCCATTAATATACCTTTATATATTAATTTTATATGACATATACCTTCCTCTAATTTTTCGGTTACTTCAGCTTTAAGAAGACCGTCACCAAAAGAAACAATAGTACCTAGTTTTAATCTTTTTTGAGGACGAGCTAAACATTCCCATATATCATTTCCTAAATCTTTAAGTAATAATAATTCGATAACAGCATTAGTTTCTTCTTTAACACCAATAATACGGGCTGGTATTACTTTAGTATCATTTAATACTAATACATCTCCTTGATGTAAATAATCAATTATATTATGAAATATATCATGTTCTATAGCACCAGTATTTTTATCTAAAACTAATAGACGAGATGAAGAACGATCACTTAATGGTGTTTGAGCAATTAATTCTTCAGGTAAGTTATAATCAAAATCTTCTGTACGCATGAGTATCCCCTCTTCCTTAAGTAGTATACAATAATAAAACAAAATAAAAAAGACTAAAACTAGTCTTCATATTCAATATTTTTGATATATAATTCACCACGTAAATCAATGCGATTATCTAATAAATCATATACTACTGGATGAATTAAATCTTTACGATTAACACTTTTAACAATACCAATAGTATTATCAGATAGTCTAACTTTATCACCTTTATTAAATATTGGCATAGCTGATGTCATAACATTAACAATAAAGGCATTTAAGATATTTTGTGATATAGCTTTTTCTAAATTACGTTCAACATTAGCAAATGGAATATCTGTTTCATCACGAGCTGCATATAAGAATAAACTATATAATTCAGCAGCACGTATTGCTCTTACACTGTTAGCCACATCTTCATTATCAATAAATACTACGGCAGTATTAAGTGGTCCTAAAGAAGAACCTTCTTTTTCAAAAGAGAATAAAACTACATCAAGAATAAAATCAGATATTTCTTTTCTTTTTAACATTAAATAACTATAGATAAAATAGAAATTAGAATTATAATGATTTAATAATTCTAAATCTATAACTGGGAAATCTTCGCATAAGTTATAGAATGTTCTTGTTGAATATGTTCTTATCTTTTCTAAGACACGAGGATCTTTAGCTTCACGGCCTATTTCTTTAAAAAAGTAAGCAAATAAAGTATCATGGAATTTAATTGTTTTATCATGCATATTATTATAAGCTTTTATTAAATTTGATAATATTATTGCGGTATATATATAATTTTTAATAGGATCATATTCATCTAAATAAACATTAAAATTAGGATATATGTCATTATTTTCTAAAGCATCAATAAATGAATTAATAATTAATATTCTTTCATCCATTGGAGCTTCATTTAATGTGTTATATATATAATTAACTATAGGCTCTAATAAATGGCCATGTTTATCTATGATTTCAACATCGACTCTTTTTATTTTTTCACTTTTCAATTTAATTATATCTTTTTCCTCTAACGGTTTATTAAAAGAACGATATGACATACCTGGTTTTAAGTATTCAATTTTGATATTCATACTAGTCACCTCTTTATTCTTTAAAATAGTCTATTATCTCCGATGCCAATTTTTAAGTGTTCATAAGTTTTATCAGTTGCTACTCTACCCCTTGGAGTACGTTTAATAAAACCTTCTTGCATTAGATATGGTTCTATAACATCTTCAATAGTAGATACTTCTTCACCAATCGAAGAAGCAATAGTTTCGACACCTACTGGTCCACCATTAAACTTAGTTATTAAACTTTCTAGATATTCCATATCTATTTGATCTAGGCCATAATCGTCTACTTTTAGACGTTTTAAGGCACTTTTTGTTATTTCTTCATCAATTACACCATCACCAATAACTGAAGCAAAATCACGCACTCTTTTAAACAATCTATTGGCTATTCTTGGTGTTTTTCTACTTCTTTTAGCTAACTCATGAGCAGCATTATCTTCAATCTCAGTATTTAATACTCTGGATGTTCTTTTGATAATACCTACGAGTTCATCTTCAGAATAATAATTTAATTTTGATACAATACCAAATCGATCTCTTAATGGAGCGGATATATCACCTTGTCTTGTCGTAGCACCAACAAGAGTAAATGGTGGTAAATCAATACGAATACTTCTTGATGATCCTTCAGAACCAATAACAATATCTAATTCAAAATCTTCCATAGCTGGATATAATATTTCTTCGATATATTTTGGCATACGATGTATTTCATCAATGAATAAGACATCGCCTTCCTCTAAATTGGATAATACTGCGGCTAAATCACCACTTTTTTCAATCGCAGGTCCACTACTAGTTTTTATATTAACACCTAATTCATTAGCAATAATATGAGCTAATGTTGTTTTTCCTAAACCTGGAGGACCATATAATAATACATGATCTAATGGTTCATTACGTTTCTTAGCTGCTTCAATAAACACACGTATATTTTCTTTTACTTCTTCTTGACCTACATACTCATTTAGAGATTGAGGACGAATATCAGTTTCAAAAATATCATCTTTAGTTTTATCTTCCGTATAGATGCTTTCCATTTAGACTTTCCTTTCTTTTAACATTTCTTCGATTTGATACCAATCATAAGCCGTTGTATAAGGATAATTATTATCATGTTCTTTATACATCTTAATATATGGTATTTTATATTTAATTAAATCTTTGATAACCATTGAACGATCATCAATAAATAAATCGATATTATTTTCTTTAGCAATACGACCTTTTTCGTATGCTCCTCCTATTATTTTATCATAGGGTATTTTATTTTTTTTCAAATATTTTTTAGTAGTTGATAATGATTCATGATTATATCCTCTTAATGTAACAATATATATTTTATGACCTTTAGATTTAATATAATTAAATGTTTCAATTACATTATCTTTTAATGTTGCATTAGCTTCGACATATTTCCAATATTTCTTATGGAAAGAATCATATTTACTTTCAGGTATTATTGTTTTTCCATGATAATTATGAAATTCTTTTTGAGCTATTAATTTAACTAGTTCAGTAGTATTGGTAATAGTATCATCAATATCTATGCCAATTATCATATTAACCTTTTAATAAGAGTTTTAATGCTTGTCTTATTTGGTTTTCAATAGTTAAATTATAATCAATATTTGGTAATACCTTTTTAATATCAGCTTGTTTATAACCAAGTGATTCAAGAGCTTCAGTTAATTCATTATTAGTATTATTAGATGTAGTATTTGGAGCTAATTTACCTTTTAAGTCTAAGATTATTTGTCTAGCTAATTTATCTCCGACTTTAGGGAATTTAGTTAAATATAAAACATTTTCTCGATCTATAGCATCAATAATACCATCAACTGAACCAGTTGCTAACATAGGAATAGCTATTTTAGGGCCTAATCCTTTAACATTTATTAACCTTAAGAATAATTCACGTTCTTCGATAGTTTTAAAGCCATATAAGCTATTTTCATCTTCAGCAACCTTATTATATAAATAAACTTTTTCTTCCTCACCTATTTTAAATGAATAAGGATTAGCTACGAAAACATTATAACCAATACCATTATTATCTATTACAATAGAATTTGAATTATTATCAACGATGATTCCTTTTATATAGTTGTACATTCTATTCACCCTCATAATAATTATATCATACTTATGTTTCAATATAATAAAAAACATATAAGTTTTCTTATATGTTTAATTTTTTAATAAAGGGATATCTTGTTCGTAGTCTAAGACACTTAAAGAATTATCACTAAAGATAATAATAAAATTAGGTTTATCATTTTCAATAGTAATAATACGTCCATAACGATTATATCCTACTTTATTTTTATTTAATAATATTTCAGAAATACGAGACATATCTATTTTTGGGAAATCTATTTGTTTACCATTATCAACATAACCATATAAATAACCATCAGAATCAATAATATTAGTTATTTTATTAGATGAGTCAGTTATATAATAATTTACTTTAAATGGTTTTACTGAACCATTTATATAAATAGTACGATCAGTATTAATTTTAATAATATTATCTTCATAGAAAATATTATTTAAATTCTTTTCTGTAGTATTAGTAACTATATTTATATATTTATTATTGTGTTTAAAATAATATATATTATCATTTTTATTTATACCAATACGATTAACTACTATTTCTTGATAATCAGGATTATTAGATATTTTATCTAATGAATATTTAGTAATCATATTAGAATTATTAACATAGAATCTATATACACCATTATTAGTAATAAAGAAAATATTTAATTCATTAGTACTAACATTAATATCATATAGAGTTTTAGTAACACCAGCAATTTTTTCGGTTTTATTAGTTTTTTCATTATTATTATATAATTCAAAATTAATATTATGAGTATTATTGCTAATAGTTACATCAATACTAGATTTAAATTTAGGTAAACCTACGGATAAAGATTCCATATTGATATTAGCGCTATTAAAACGACGAGTTATAGTATATTTGTTATATACATTTTCATAACCACAATTTTTAATGTTTTCTAAAGAATATGCACTAGGATTCTTTTTTAATGTAGATATTAAATCATCACATTCTTCGACAGTTATTATTTCTTCATCTTCGATTTTCATCGTAGCTTTAGATGTTGTGGATGTTGTAGTTCTTGTTGTACGAGTTATAGTTATTTTATCTTTGACTTTTATTTCAGATTTACTTCCTCTAAAAGAAATAACTCCGATTATTATGGCAGTAATTATTATTCCTGCAAGTATCATAGTATGTTTATCATTTCTCATAATTATTACCTACCTTCTTTAACATTTTATCATAATATTATATTATTGTCTTATTATTTTAGTTTTTTAGAGTATTTAGTAAGAACATATTGATGCTCAAATGTTTCTTCTTGTTCTTTAGAAGATTTATTAATTGAATATTCTTGTTCATTAGTTAATTTAGTATTTAATATACGATATATAGAATATGCTTGACTTAATTCATGAACACATATTTTAGCGGTATTTAAATTGATTATAGTTGGTAATATTATTGTAAAATCTTCGATAGTTTTAGTTTGTTCATTTTCAATAAGATTAACTCTATAATAGTATCTTGGTAATTCTTCGAATGGTTCTTTCCATACTATACGTGGTTTAACAAATTCCCAAAATTCTTCGGGTAAATTAAGAAATTCTTCGACATCATCAATATCAATAGATAAAGTTTTTAATATATTTCTATAGTCATCTGTTTCAATTAAAGTTGAAAAGTTTTTACGATCACGTTTAGCACGCCATTCATCACCAGTATAACTAGCATCATCAATATCATCTAAAACTTTATAGTAATAATTGATTGTTTTTTCACTTAAATCATTTAATTCACCATAAAAATAATCGATACGATCAGTTGGGGCATCACTTTTTAACATACATGTTAATAAATAGTTTTCTTCATTTATAATAGCAGAATATTCACGCATTACATTTAAACAATCTTTCGTAATTGGAGATGTAGGCCCAAATACTATGAAACATCTTAAATATGATGTTAAACAATAACGAGCCATACGAAATTTAGCTTCTAGATTTAAACGTTTTGTTTCACGAACATCTTCGCTTAGCATTTTTAATTCTTCGATTGTCATAACCATACCACCTTTGAATATAAGATTTATTTTATCAAACGAGATATATAAGTACAATAAAAAAATAACACAATTAAGTGTTATTTTTTAAAACAATGATAATTGGTTAGATTCTGGTAAAGAATCTAAGCAACCTAATTCTTTAAGTTTTTCTAGAGCTGATTGATTAACTTTTCCACGAGCACATAAGTCTTCTTGAGAGATAAATGGGGCTTTAGCACGAGCTTTAACTATAGAGTTAGCAACGTTTTCACCTAGTCCATCAAGAGCTCTAAATGGAATAATTAAACCTTTTTGATCTTCGGTAATAACGAAGTCTTTAGCATCACTTTTTTCGATATCAATATTCTTAAAATAGAAACCACGACATGTCATTTCTAGACATAATAGTAATGTTTCACGAATATCACTATCTTTATTACTTAAATTAGGTTGTCTATCTAATTCATCAATTTTATCACGAATAGCATTTTCACCACGAATCATTGATTTTAAATCAAATTGATCACGTCTTATTGAAAGATATGCGCAATAATACCAGATTGGATGATGAACTTTAAACCAAGCAATACGGAATGCTGATGTTACATAAGCTGTAGCATGAGCTTTAGGGAACATGTATTTAATCTTACGACATGAATCAATATACCATTCAGGAATATTATTTTCTTTTAGATAATCAGCATGTTCTTTCCAAGCTGCTGGGTCTTTAGATGGTTTACCTTTACGAACAAATTCCATTATTTTGAAGGCTTTACCTGCAGGTATACCCCAAGCCATTAAATTAACCATGATATCGTCACGACAACCTATGACATTCTTAAATGGTACTTGAACAACACCATTTTCATCAGGAATACATAAATCACGAGCATTACCTAACCATACATCTGTACCATGTGATAAGCCAGATATTTTGATTAATTCAGCGAATGTTGTTGGTTTAGTTTCTTCGAGCATACCTAGTAAGAATGATGTACCAAATTCTGGAACACCTAGAGTACCAGTTGGACAATATTTCTTACCATTTTTATCTACTAAACCTCTTAGTTTATAACGATCTACACCTAAGACCTCTGGTCCAGTAAAGATTTTCATCGTATCTGGGTCACCTAAATCGATTTGTGTTACATCGATATTCGATAATTCTTTTAATTTACGTAATACCGTTGGATCATCGTGACCAAGAATATCTAGTTTTAATAAATCATCTTCGATTTTATGATAATCAAAGTGAGTTGTACGCCAAGTTGCAGTAACATCATCGGCCGGATATTGGAATGGTGTAAAATCCCATACATCACGATATCCTGGGACTACAACTATACCACCTGGATGTTGACCAGTTGTACGTTTTATACCAGTACAACCTACGGCTAAACGTTCAACTTCTGGAATACGTATTGGACTCTTTATTATAGATTTTTTCTTTAAATCATCTTTATTTGTTACTTGTAAGCCATATGATTGACATTCAATCTTTAGAGCGTTATATTGACGTTCTTCGAAATAACCTTGAACAAAACCAAAAGCTATTTTATCTTGAACACCACTTATGGTACCAGCACGATATACATTATCAGTACCGAATAATACTTTAGTATAATCATGGGCAGCAGCTTGATTTAATCCTGAGAAGTTTAAGTCGATATCTGGAACTTTTTCTCCGGCAAAACCTAAGAATGTAGCAAATGGCATATCGTTTCCTTGGTGAACCATTACTGTTCCACACTTAGGGCAATTCTTTCGTGGTAAATCATAACCACTTGGATATTGTTCAACTAAAGGGACACCATTTTCATCATTAAATTCATTATATTGACAATTTGGACAATAATAATGAGCTGGTAAACTATTACATTCAGTTATTCCCATCATACTAGCTACAAATGATGAACCTACAGATCCACGTGAACCAACAAGGAATCCATCATCGTTAGAGTGTTTAACTAATTTTTGAGCAATTAAGTAAATAACGTCAAATCCTCCGCCAATAATACCAGTTAATTCTGCTTTAGCTTTATCTGTAGCGTCTTCTTCGGATAAAGATGGATCTTCACGTATTAAGGAATCTTTCTTTAACTTAACTACTCCATCATATCCAGACATAATTACATTATGTAAGTATGGACAGAACATTTCATCAATTTCTTCCTCTGTTTTATCTGGATAATCAATATGCATTTGATCTTTGACTAATTTATCAATTTTATCACCATAGAATTCTTGAGCTATACGATCCTCAATATTAGGTGGTAATGGATCACCATACATAGAATGAGCTTTATCATATACTAAATCACGACATATTTCTTGAGAATGTTCGATTATCGGTGAATATGGCTTCTTAGGATGGTCTATTACCTCAATTTCATCAAGCATATCAAGTATTTTATTTGGATTAGTAATAACTATTTCTTTGACTAATTTTGAGTCTCCTAGCCATTTAAATGCATCTAACATTTCTTTAGTTGTTCTAAAGTATTGATTAGGAATATGACCTTCATTTGGATAATCAGAATCAGTATATTCTGCAGCTAGATAATAAGAACCTGTTGAATAATTTGTATTAATTAATCTAGCGGATTCTAGTTTTCTTAAAGAGTTTCTAATAGCACTCTTCTTTTCTTCTTCACCACTACGTAAATTAGATTCATCTGCATTTTTCTTTTCTGGTAAATATATAGCAATAATATTATCAGAAATAATAGGAATACTTTTTATTTTAGTTAAAGCATAAATATACTTTAATACTTTAATATCGACATATGATAATTCTACGCCAAGCATTTTAGCATTATTGATAGCTTTTTCAATATTTTCTTTATTAACATTATTCTTTTTCTTACCATTTAAATATTTAGCTAATGGATGTCTTCCTTTACCAGGAACATTTTGATTAACAATAATTTCACGATATATATTATCTTCTTTATTTAAATTATGAACATCACCAGTAGCTACGATCATCTTTTTAGCTTTTTTAGCACATCTAATAATCTTTTTAATTAATTCTTGAAGATGATCCATATTATTAATTGAATGATCATTTAATAAGTGTTCATAGTTTTCTAGTGGTTGAATTTCAATATAATCATAGAATTTCATAGCTTCGATTAATTCTTCATCACTCCTTACGGAAGCAATATAGAATATTTCACCATTTAAACACGCTGAACCTACGAGAATGCCTTCACGATATTCTTCGATTAAACGACGTGGTATATTAGCATTACGATGTAAGAAATTAGTATTAGCAAAACTAATTATTTTAAATAAATTCTTTAAACCTTTTTGGGTTTGAGCTATCATTGTAACATGCTTTATTGAATCATACATTGTAGCTATATGTTCAGTTATAGTTTTGCCTGGTATATTTTCATACATTTGTAAATTATTAGAATTACACCAAGGATATTTCCATTCATAACCAGAAATATCATATTCTTCGAATGGATTACCATAACCTTTAGGTTCTTCATCTTCCTCTAGTTTTCTAATATAGTTTTTATATGATACTAAATCACCAATATTTTGAAGTTTTTTAGGATCATTTTTGAAAGCTATACTTTCTAATAATTTTAAATCATTTAATTCTTCGAGAGTTTTAATACCTTCGATTTGTCTTAACATTTTATTAAATATATAACCAGTATTTTCAGAGTCGACATCAGCACCATGGTGTTGACCAACATATATTGTTATAGGTATAGTTTTAATACCGAAATCAGTTATATATGATAATGAATAAATATTTTCAGCTGGATGTAATTTAAAAACACTTTCAAAATTAGATAAAGTTATTCCTTCGCCACATTCAACTTCGATATTTACTTCGGCGGTTTTACTAGCTTTATGAATTACTTCAATATACTTTTCATGACGATATTTAGTAATCATTTCTTCAGTAGAAATATCAGCTTCTTGGTATTCCACTACTTTTTCTTTAATAATAGATTCACCATCTATTTTAATATCTAATATTTCTTCGTTTTGAATGCCTTCGAAGATATAACTACCACTTGGTATATCATTAGATGTATCCTCTTCTTCATCTATTTCACCTGTATCAATAGCATAGGCTTTACCTAAAGCTGCAAGAGAATGTTTCTTTAAATCTCTATTTATGACTCTAGATAAATTTAAAGTATCGATAATAGGATTTTCTAACTTACCTAAATTATATTTATAGTAAGCCATATCTAACATATTCTTATCGAATTTAGCATTATGAGCTACAAGTGGAAGATTACCAATCCATTCTTTGAAACGTTTAACAACATTTTCTTCGTTATCAGCATCTTTTACATCATCGTCAGATATATCAGTAACACGTGTTATTTCAATATCAATTGGATGACCTGGATTAATTAATTCATCAAAACGATCAATTACTTCACCATCTTTAATTTTAACTCCACCGATTTCAATAATAGAATCCCCTAGTCCAGGATTGAAACCTGTTGTTTCAGTATCGAATACAACAAAAGTATTATTTTTTATTTTGTCTTTATTAGCATTAAAACAAACATTTAATGTTGAATCACTCATTTCTAATTCAACACCATAAGCAGCTTTAAATGGTTTATAGTTTTTCTTTTCTTCTTTTAGTTCTTCGATATTTTTTTCTATTTCAGCAATACCTTCCTCATTTCCGGTATTTTTAATCTCTTCAAGAGTTGCTTCTAGTTCTTTGATTTGTTCATCATACTTAGCTTTTTTCTTTTTATTATAAGCTTTAATATCATCGAATACGTGAGGGAATGCTTGGCAACAATCATGATCAGTTATAGCTATACCAGGATGACCCCATTCCATAGCTTGTTTAACTAAATCACCTTCATCTATTACCCCATCCATTTGACTCATTTTAGTATGAGCATGTAATTCAACACGTTTTACTTCTTCGTCATCTTTTCTTTTTATTTCTTTAGAATCAATCTTTTCATATTTACTAATTTGATATGTTAAATCTTTAGCAAATTGATCATCACGAACTTGACCATTAAAATGATACCAGTTTCCTTCCTTTAGTTCTTTACCTACTTTAGCAAATTCTTCTTCATCTTTAGAAAACATTTTAGCAATGATAGATGAAGTATTATCACTTATTTTTAAAGTAGTTAAATATACTGGTGAACCATCTTTTTTATTAGTTAATTGCGTAAATTCTGCGGCAAATATATATGCTTCAAGTTCAACAGCATTTTCTTCTTGTTTAATCGCAGATATAGGAATTAAACTACCACGAGTAACCTCAATCTTTTTACGTCTATGCCATTTTTTATTATCGGATTCAGGTTCTGGTTGATAATTTATTTGGGGAGGAATAACTACTTCCTCTTTAGTTTTTTCAATTATTTCTTGAATTTCTTGTTTCTTAGCTTCATTAATAACAAAAGAAACTTCAAAACCAGTTATTCCTAACTCTTCGAGTTTTTTAAGAATCTTTTTAGATTCTTTTTTTAATAATGTTTCTTCAGATTTAGATATTAATTCAACAAGAATAACATCATCATCAATAGAAATATCATCTTCGGTAATACTAGATAAACTAGGATATTCTTTCTTAATATTATTAAGGAAATAAACATAATAATCATATACCATTTGTGGATCTAAATGATAATAAGACATTTCGATATTAATACGATTTACATCATCTATTCCTTCGGCACATAGAGTTTTTAATTTCATAACTGAGGAAACTGGTACTAATTCATCCCCGATTATACGTATAGTCCAAGTATTTTCCTTAGGATTAATAGCACATTCTTTAAAATGACATTTTTCAAAAGCCATAATATCATTAAAGTTTATTTTATTAAAGAATCTAAGTAGTTTCTCATCCATGATATTCACTCCTTAATCATATTAGTTTTATTATAACATATATTATTATTCAATAAATAAGAAAAAGTTTAGATATTAATCTAAACTTTTCGTATCGGGATTATAATTGCTTACCATAGATGTATAACTTGTATAACTCTTCCATTGGTGTCTTATTTTAGTGTATTGATGTGTATCCATAGTTGTCTTTGTATACTTCCCCAAAATCCCTGTGAAGGTTTATACCCTCAATTTCATTATACATCATATGTTTTTTATTTGTAAATAATTTTAAGCTAAATTTTTCAAATCAAAATTTTTAATAATTTTTATTTTATAATCTTCATATCTTATTATAACGATATGATGTTTTTCGTTATAGAATATTTCAATTATTTCTTTATCATCGAATGCTTCGATTTTAGTATCTTTTATTTCATATAAGTGCTTATCTTCACATAAAGTATATTTAGCAATATTAGTTTCAGTACTTATTAATACAATAGCAGATTTTTGGCTTTGGAATTGACCTTTGATTATTATACGTCCTGATGTATTAATACTTACGCCTTTATCTTCATAAGCTAAATCTAAAGATGTTCCAATAGTTTCATCACGTTTTAATTCAGAACATTTATAAGAATTTAAACTTGTTTTATCAAATTGCATTTTACTTAATGTATAATCATCAGCAGATGATTCTTTTTCAAAAGCAATAATATTTTCTTCGAATTCTTTATCTTCTTCAGGAGAAGAAGTTGTTGTACGTTTAGTAGTAGTATAAGATGTTATAGCAGTTGTAGTAGTACTTGTAGCATCTTTTTGTTCTTGATTCTTCTTATTAAATACAATAACTAATACAGCAAGACAAATAACGATTAATACTGGTGTAACATATTTAATTATACTGCGAGCAGTAGCTTCATCTTTAGATTCTGCGACTAATTTATAATTACCATTTACTAATAGGTGATTAACAAGTTCTTTGGATCTCGCTTCTTCTTCGGCTTCTTTTTCAGCTTCTTCGATATCTTTCGGAACTTCAATTTTTATTTCGGGTTTTTTATTTTCTTTCTTTTTCATAGTATCACTTCCCTATATTCTTTTTTATTATAACATAAAGTTTTATTATGTTAAATCATTAGGTAATTCTTTTATATAATAATTATCACGGATTATTTCGGAATTATCTTTAAACAATATTACGAGATAATTATTTTTATTTCCACGATCATATAATAAATATTTATATGCTTTAGCTTCTTTTAACTTACGATAATTAACTGTTTTAGTTTCAGTATTATAAAAATATTCATATACTGTTGAATCAGAACCTACGATAAAACGATTAATATTATTCTTATCAACAATAGTAAAGCCATATTTAAAACCTTGAGAGACACCATTTAGATAGAAATCACGGTTAGTTTTTATCTTAATAATACCATTATCATAGGCATCAGTTATTTCGTCGTGGGTTTCTTCTTTTGATGTATTATTTATATTGTAATAGTGTTTAGTTACTTTATTATTTTCATTAGTTTCTTTAACATAATAATATATTGTTTTGGATGCTTTAGGATGAACTACCATATCGGTATAGACATTTGTTGTTACTTTAGTAAATGATACTGATCCATGATTAGAAAAACGATATACGCCTTCGTCATTAAGAAGGAAAATATCAAACCATCCACTTTTATCATTATACAAATATCCTTTGATTCTTTTTACAGAATAAGCAGTATATTCTTTACCATTATTTCTTGTAGTTATAACAGTTCTAGATGAATAATGCTTAATAGTTACTTTAGAATTAATAATATTATTTGCTTCGACTTCTTCTTTACCATCTAACATCTCACGATAATATTTAACTGAAGCCGTATTCATACGTAATCCACCTTGCGGTGGTTCAGTTAATACAAAACCAATACTTTCTAGAGTATTAACCGAATAAACGTTATAATTCCTTCTTATATCATTTACGATACCCTCAAGAGTATGTTGTTTTGGTCCGGTTGTACCTGGATGAGTTGTATATGTTGTTCTAGTTGTTGATTTAGTTGTTTTCTTTTCTGTTGTTGTCGTTCTTATTGTCGTCGTTGTGGTAGTTGTAGTAGTTATTTCTTCTGGTTTAGTATTATTCTTATTTAGAAAAAACATAACAAAAACTAGGCCACCAATAAAAGCAAAAATGAAAATTTCTGCGATTATTCCTGTTCCCTTTTTCTTTTTAGGGGTAGTATTAGATTCAAATAATGGGCCAGAATTATTCACTACTTATACCTTCCTATTCTATGTTAATTATACCATGAAAAACGATTATAAAGATAGTATATATTATGCTTTTACAAATAAAAAGAAGAAGCATTATGCTTCTTCTTCAGGTTCTACTAATTCGTTAGAAATAGCTTCATCTTCGATATCAATGAATTTTTCTTCCATTACTTCATCAACATTATCTGATAAGTAATCTTTTTCAAGATAAATATCAATATCGGAATATTGTCTTGATCCTGTACCTGCTGGGATAAGTTTACCAAGAATAACATTTTCTTTTAAGCCCTTTAAGTAATCAACTTTACCCTTAATAGATGCATCAGTTAAAACTCTTGTAGTTTCTTGGAATGATGCAGCTGATAAGAATGAATCAGTTTCTAGAGCAGACTTAGTGATACCTAAGATAACTGGTTTACCAGTTGCAGGGATACCACCAGAAAGGATAACTGGTTTATTACGTTCAGCAAATACACGTTTAGATACTGTTAAGCCAGCAACTAAATCAGAATCTCCGCTATCTGTAACTTTCATCTTATTAATCATTCTTGAAGTAATAATTTCTACGTGTTTATCAGAGATATCAACACCTTGAGATTTATATACTTTTTGAACTTCTTTTAAGATATATGTTTCAGCAGTAATTGGGTCTGTAACATCTAGTAATTCTTTTGGACTAATTGTACCAACAGTTAATTTATCACCAGCGTTAACTTCAGATCCAACTTCAACCATTAATTTAGCTTCGTATGAAGTTGTATGTTCACGGCTAGTTACATCGTTTGTAACTGTAACTTTCCATTTACCATTAACATTTTCGATAGCAGTAACTTTACCAGTAATTTCAGCAATAGTAGCTTTACCTTTTGGATTACGTGCTTCGAATAATTCTTCAACTCTTGGAAGACCTTGAGTGATATCGGCGTCACCACCATGGGCAGCTCCACCTGAGTGGAATGTACGCATTGTTAATTGTGTACCTGGCTCACCAATTGATTGAGCAGCCATAATACCAACAGCCTCACCTGTTTCAACTAGGTTACCAGTTGCTAGGTTACGACCATAACATTTTTGACATACACCATTTTCAGATATACATGTTAGAGCACTTCTGATTTCTACTTCAGTGATACCAGCTTTTTCAATCTTAGCTACATCATTTTCAGTGATTAATTGATCACGGTCAACGATAACAACTTTAGTTTCAGGATTAATAATCTTTTTAGCAGCAAATCTACCTAAAATTCTTTCTCCTAAATCTTCAATAACTGTTCCATCTTTTTCATCAACAAAGGCTTTAACTACTAATCCTTCTAGACATCCACAGTCTTCTTCACGAATAATAATATCTTGAGCTACGTCTACTAAACGTCTTGTTAAATATCCTGAATCGGCAGTACGTAAGGCTGTATCGGCAGATCCTTTACGAGCACCGTGAGTATTTAAGAAGAACTCTGATACTTTACGTCCTTCAACTAATGATGAAATGATAGGTACTTCTGATACTGTACCATCTGGTTTAGCCATTAATCCTGACATACCAGCCATTTGTCCGAATTGTCCTACTGAACCACGGGCACCTGAGTTCATCATCATGAAGATTGGATTATCATTATTTTGTTTAGCAACTTCAGCTAATTCTCCGTGAACCTTATCTTGTACACCATTCCATATATCACATACAGAATTATGTCTTTCTTCTTCAGTGATAAGACCACGTTTATATTGTTTGTTTATTTTTTCAACCATTTCATGGCCTTCAGCTATATATTCATACTTGTGTTCTGATACTACTACGTCAGAAATTGAGAATGTAATACCAGCAACAGTTGAGAACTTGAAGCCCATATCTTTTAATTTATCAAGCATAATTGATGTTTCAGTTGTTTTGAAACGTTTAAATACTTGAGCAATTAATTTTTGTAAATCTTTCTTAACGAATGGTTTAGCTAATGGCATCTTAGCAATTTCTTCAGGAATATTTACACCTTGTTCTAAGAAATACTTAGATGGTGTCATTCCTTCGATATTTTCCTTAGATGGTTCATTTAAGTATTGGAATGAATCTGGCATAATAGAATTGAATTTCAATTTACCTACTGTTGTTACAAGATATTTATCTCTAACATCATCTGGGAAAATTTTATATCTGAAACTACGTACTGGAATAGCAATTCTTGTATGTAGATCAATATCTCTACGTTCATAAGCCATTAAAGCTTCATTTTCGTTCTTATAAACTTTACCTTCCATTGGTCCACCAGCTTTTTCGATAGTGATATAGTAGTTACCTAATACCATATCTTGTCCTGGTGTAACGATTGGTTTTCCATCTTTTGGTGAAAGAATGTTATTAGCTGATAACATTAAGATTCTTGCTTCAGCTTTTGCTTCTTCACTTAGTGGAACGTGAACAGCCATTTGGTCTCCATCGAAGTCAGCATTAAATCCTGTACATACTAATGGATGTAATCTAATAGCTTTTCCACCTACTAGTTTAGGTTCAAATGCTTGAATACCTAATCTATGTAGTGTAGGAGCACGGTTAAGTAATACTGGATGTTCAGTAATTACTTCTTCTACAATATCCCATACACAATCATCTTTAGCATCAATAAGTTTCTTAGCTCCCTTAATATTATGAGCAAGTCCCTTTTCTACTAATCCATGAATAACATGTGGCTTGAATAATTCAAGAGCCATGTCTTTAGGAATACCACATTGATACATTTTTAGGTTTGGACCTACACAGATAACTGAACGTCCTGAGTAGTCAACACGTTTACCTAATAAGTTTTGACGGAAACGACCTTGTTTACCTTTTAACATACTAGATAATGATTTTAATGGTCTAGAAGATGCATTAGTAATACTTCTACCTCTTCTACCATTATCAAATAATGTATCTACCGCTTCTTGTAACATACGTTTTTCATTTTGAACGATGATAGTAGGAGCTCCTAATTCTAATAATTTCTTTAAACGATTATTTCTATTGATAATTCTTCTATATAAATCGTTTAAGTCAGATGTAGCAAAACG